>JAEEGL017264077.1_pt1 | contig 16506 bp, 20 predicted proteins | sample 9134231 | NCBI WGS metagenome assembly JAEEGL01 (sample SAMN16246548, study PRJNA631951) | gut metagenome | biome: gut microbiome; feature: rumen; material: fiber-attached | host: Bos | place: Iran: Karaj | collected 2018-10
GACAAATATGTATATTGCCAAATATGAAGAGGGTAACAGATTTAATCATGATGAAAGAAGAGAAAGAAAACTTCTCTTACACAAAAATGAAATAATAAAACTAGAGCATATAATTACTACTCAAAGATATACGTTAATTCCATTAAAACTATATTTTAAAAAGAATAAAGTTAAGATTGAATTAGGTGTATGTCAAGGTAAGAAATTATATGATAAAAGAGAAAGTTTAAAAGAAAAAGATATGAAAAGAAAAGAAATGATTAATTATTAATCATTTCTTTTCAATTAAAGAATATAAATTACTATGAAGGAAATATCAAAAATATATGTAAATAGTATTAAAAAAATTAATAATAATAAAGAGGTATATTATTCATATAAAGATAATAAAGAAGAAAATATTATTCCAAATAAATATGATATACAAAAGAAAATAGATGATTTATTTAGAAGTAGTGATTTTATTTATAAAAAGAAATGTCATATAAAAACAAAATATGGAGAAAATAATTATTATATTATATCTAGAAGTTATGATTACCTACTCACTATTAATGGAGAAAGAATATATATTGATAATATATTAGAGATTAATTAAAAAACACTTGAAATAATTAATTATATATGTTATATTTTAATTACACGAAAGGTGTTTTTTTTTGGAGGGATTTTTGTGAAGAAATTAAAGAGCTTTTTTAAAGGAGTTAAAAAAGAAGGAAAGACTGTTAGATGGCCTAGCGGAAAGACATTAGTTAATTATTCAGTTATTACAATTTTAATGTTAGTGTTTTTTGGACTATTCTTTGAATTATTAAATCTAATCTTTACTTTAATAGGAGGTTTATTCTAATGGAAGAAGAAAATAAGAAGTTATGGTATGTTGTTAATGCATATTCAGGTCATGAACAAAAAGTAAAAGATTATCTTGAATCAAGACGTGAAAGTATGGGAATGGAGAATAATATTTTTAGGGTTATTATTCCAGAGAGAACTGAAGTTGAAATAAAAGATGGAGTTAAAAAAGAAAAAACTCGTAAAATGTTCCCAGGATATGTATTAATTGAAATGGTTATGAGTGATGAAGCATGGTATGTTGTTCGTAATACTCCAGGAGTAACTGGATTTATTGGATCTTCTGGTAAAGGAGCTAAACCAATTCCATTATCACCTGAAGAAGTTAAGAAATTTATTGGAGATGGAGTTGAACAAAAAACACCAATTAATACTGATGTTGAAGTTGGAGATAATGTTTCAATTATTGATGGACCATTTAAAGGAATGTCTGGTAAAATTGAAAGTCAAGATAAAGAAAATGAAAAACTTACTGTTCTTATTGACTTATTTGGACAAGAAACTCCTGTTGAAGTTGATTTAATTCAAGTAACAAAAATGTAATATAAAAAATAAAAAGTGAAATATGTAATTTCACTTTTTTTATTCTTCAATAGTAATTAATTCTTCACTAACAATTGAAGAAGAATTTACTATAAATTTATAAGCATTTTTTCCTTCTTCAGCAATATTAGGATTTTTTATAATAAGTTCAACTTGATTTTTAGATTCTTCAAATTTTTCTATATTCATAGTTTCCATTTCATATATTTCATTAATTGTATTAGATGGCATTATAGTTGCAATAGTTTTTCCTATATGATCTGTTACTATCATTTGATTATCATTATTTAGTGCTAATAAATAGTTATTTGTTGTTTTTAATACTTTTAATCCGCTTTGTACATATTCAGATGTTTCAATATAATTTCCATCTAAATCATAAATATCATAATCCTCATCACCATTTTTAATAACTAAAGTATTATTTATAATATCTATATCAAGATTCAAAACATATTTTATATCATTTAAAGCTTCTCCTTTAGAATTAAATAGCATATAAACTGTTTTTCCTTGACGATTAATGTCTTCAATATAATAAACAACATCTAAATCTTTAACTGATTTAACATTCTTGTTTTTAACATCAATTATGAATGAGTTATTATTAATATTATAATATGAATAATAATACTCTTTTTTATCATAGGTTCCAAGTTTAACTAAATCTAGATTCGAATCAAATTCTATAGAATTATACTTTTTGGATAATTCTAGCATCATATTATCTTCTTCATATGAGAATATACCATATTTGTTATTTTTATAAAGGAGTAAAACTTTATCATACGCAGTAAATACATTTGATCCAACAAATCCATAGTCTAATGCAATTGTAAACATATCTTTACTAATTGAATAATAACTAATATCGAATCCTGAAATAGATGTTTCTATACAATGATTATCTACTAAATTACAATTTGTATTATCTTTATAGTCTTTTTTAAATAAAATACCAATAATACTTCCATCTTTATTAGATATTGGTTCATATTCATATTTAGAATAATCAAAATTATTTTCTTCTATTTTAACTATTTGTTTTGTTCTTAAGAGTACGTCATATATTAAAAGTTTATTATTATCAATTATTATAAAATTGTTTTTAAAATTGTTTTTAATTTCACATTCTTCATTTGAACATTTATATGTATCAATGAGTTCTAAGTTTTCATCATTTAGTGTTGTTTTACTACCAATATAAGACACTTCACTATCTAAAGTTTGTTTATATATAAACACTTTATCTTCATATTCTGGTGGAAAAGCAATAATACTGTTTATCATTTTATAGTAGTTATTTTTACTATCTTTAAATACTATATTTTTAATTTCTGCATATCCTGTTTTTTCAGTTATATCAACTACCTCATAATAGAATATTATATTATTATTTAAAGTATAAAATGGAGTAGATGATTTAAGTAAAAATGTGTTTTTATCATTTTCAAGTTTATATTCAGTTTCATTTTTAAAATTACTAAGTTTTAGATTATTACTACTATTTAAATCAAAATATAATTCACTAATATTTTCAGTAGTATTTATATTTAAATCACATTCAATAATTAATCCCTTTTTAAGAGAAAGTATTTTTTCATTATTTGCTGTTTTATTACATTGAAGTGATATCTGATTTTGTTTTAAAATAGTATATTCTAAATCATCACTTGGTCTTGTTATAGTGATTGCAGGTGTATTTTGTGTTGGTTTTTTATTTTTAAAAAATAATAAGTAACATACTAATGATATTATTAATAGTGATAGTATAATAATTAAAGCAATCAAAGCTTTATTAAGGTTTTTGTTATTCTGTTGTTCATCTTTTATTTCTTCAATTTTATTATTGATTTCTTCTTTTTTTATTTCTTTTATTTGATCATTTACTGTTTTTAAATCTTCTTTTTTTAAATCTAATGTTTGATTAATAGTTTCATCATTAGTATTTTCAAGATTTAGTTCACTATATTCTTTAGTTTCATCTTCCATAATATCACTTCCTATTATAATTATATTTTAACACAGCATGTAAAAGTAGTAAACAAAATTATATTGTTAAGAATTAATATAAATGGTATAATTTTATTTGAAGGAGATTATATTTTATGGAATTAAAAGGTAGTAAAACAGAAGCCAATTTAATGGCTGCATTTGCAGGAGAAAGTCAAGCAAGAAATAAATATACTTATTATGCATCAAAGGCTAAAAAGGAAGGCTATGAACAAATAGCTGCTATATTTGAAGAAACAGCAAATAATGAGAAAGAACATGCTAAATTGTGGTTTAAAGCATTACATGATGGGGATGTACCAGACACACTTACTAATTTAAAAGATGCAGCAAGTGGAGAAAATTTTGAATGGACTGATATGTATAAAGAATTTGCAAAAACTGCAAAAGAAGAAGGATTTAAAGAAATAGCTAAATTATTTGAAAGTGTTGGAGAAATTGAAAAACACCATGAAGAGAGATATTTAAAATTAGTTAGTAATATTGAAAACAACTTAGTATTTGAAAAAGGTGAAGAAAAAGTTTGGATTTGTAGAAATTGTGGACATGTTTATGTGGGTAAAAAAGCATTAAAAGTGTGTCCTGTTTGTAAGCATCCAGAAAGCTATATGGAAGTTAAAGCTGAGAATTATTTATAAAATGCATTTTTAATGCATTTTTTCTTGATTTTAGAGGCAGTTTATGGTAATATCAATTAGTCGATTTATATTTTATATATAAATTAGAAGTGGGAGATTATAGGATTATCGCGAACCACTCGCGAAAAAAAATTATCTAAAAATATAGGAGGTGTTTTTCGTGGCAAAGAATGTTGTAAAAAAGATTAAATTACAAATCCAAGCAGGAAAAGCTACACCAGCTCCACCAGTTGGAACTGTTTTAGGACCTGCAGGAATTAATCTACAAGAATTTTGTACTAAGTACAATGAAGCAACAAGAGAAAAAATGGGAGATATAGTACCTGTTGAAATTTCTATTTATGAAGATAGAACTTTCGATTTCGTTCTTAAAACTCCACCAACTGCTTCTTTAATATTAAAAGCAGCTGGAATTGAAAAGGGAAGCGCTAAAGGTGCTAACCATGTAGTAGCTACTTTAACAAAAGATGATATTAAGAAAATAGCAGAAATTAAAATGCCAGATTTAAATGCATATGATTTAGAAAGCGCAGTAAATATTGTTGCTGGAACTGCAAGAAATATGGGAATTGCTGTTAAAGGTCTTAATGATGCTGAATTATTAGAACAAGAAAAAGAGGCAGAAGCTGCTGAGGCTCAAGCTGCTAAATTAGAAGCTGAATTAGAAGCTGCTGAAGCAAGTGCTAAAGCAATGAGCGAAGGCGCAAGTGTTGAAGTAGAAACAACTCATCAAGATAAAGAAACTGAAGAAGAAACTGAAGAAAATACAAGCGAAGAATAATAAAAATTAATTATTAATCGTGAGAAATAAAAGATAATCCAAAAACCACATGAGGAGGTTAAGTTATGAAGAAACATAGTAAAATGTATGTGGAAGCAAGCGCTAATGTAGATAAGAATAAAGAATATGAAGTTAGCGAAGCGATCAAATTACTTAAAAGTCAAAAATCTAGAAAATTCAATGAAACAGTTGATCTTGCATTAAGATTGAATATTGATGCTAAGAAAACAGATATGAATGTTAGAGGAAGTTTCGTTTTACCAAATGGAACTGGAAAGACTAAAAAAGTATTAGTTGTTACTAAAACTAAAGCTGCTGAAGCAAAAGATGCAGAATATGTTGGAGCAGAAGATATGTTAGAGAAAATCGAAAAAGAAAATTGGTTTGATTTTGACACTATCGTAGCTACTCCTGAAATGATGCCTGCATTAGGAAAACTTGGAAAAGTTTTAGGTCCTAAAGGATTAATGCCAAACCCAAAACTTGGAACAGTTACTACTAATGTTCAAGAAGCTATTAGTAACATCAAAAAAGGTATGGTTGAATATAAAAACGATTCTTATGGAAACTTACATGTTTCAATAGGTAAATTATCATTCAAAGAAAATGAACTTGAAGAAAATTTACGTGCTATCATTGCAGAAATCGTTAAAAATAAACCAAATGGTGTTAAAGGTACATTTATAAAGAGTGTAAGTTTATCATCAACTATGGGTCCTGGAATTAAACTTGATAAAGTTTCTCTAGGATTATAATAAAACATAATAAAAATAATAGATTTTAAAATCTATTATTTTTTTATTTGTGATGAGGTTCATCTAATGGTTTTAATAATAGTGCAGTACATATTAATCCAGAAATACCAACTAATATATAAACTATATTTGTAATAATTGAGTCTATTCCAAAAATTAATGTAACTAAATTAACATTAAATAATCCAATTAGTCCCCAGTTAACTGCACCAATTATAGTTATTACTAGTGCTGTTTTATATAATATATTCATATATTCCTCCTTGCTTTATTAATATTTTGTGCTAATTATTAAGAAATATTCATACTTTAACTATTAAACAATATAATTTATTAGTGAAGGGGGAATTAATATTAAAAAAATATTATTAATTATTACGTGTTTACTATTAATGGGATGTTCAAAAACTGATTCTAAAACAATAATTAACAAATTCAAAAATGTAGTTGAAAACGAAAACTATTATACATTAACAGGTCAAATGGATATAGTAAGTAATGAAGAAATGTATAATTATGAAGTAAATGTAAATTATTTAAAACCAGATTATTATAGAGTGTCATTAAAAAATGTTCAAAGTAATAATGAACAAATAATATTAAAAAATAAAAATGGTACTTATGTTGTTACTCCAAGTTTAAATAAAAGTTTTAAATTTCAAAGTGAATGGCCATATAATAGTAGTCAAATATATATATTATCATCATTGTTAAAAGATCTTCAAAGTGATGATAATGTACTATATGAAGAAGATAATAAAAAGTATATTTTATCATCTACAGTTAATTATCCTAATAATACAAATTTATTAAGTCAAAAAATAGTATTCAATGATAATTATCTTCCAGAAAAAATATCAGTATATGATAAAAATGGAAATGAGTGTATTACTCTAAAAATATCAAAAATTGATTTTAAGAGTAAATTAGATGAGAAAACTTTTGAAGTAGAAAATATTTCTATAAATGAGAATGTTGATGATAAAGCAAAAATTGATGATGTATTTTATCCAATGTATTTACCTATGGGTACTAAATTTAAAAATGAAGAAACTATAAAAACAGATGAAGCAGAAAGGGTAATATTAACTTTTAGTGGAGATAAATCATTCATATTGATAGAGGAAGCTTCTTTAATTCCAAAGGAACTTGAAGTAACAACTACATCGGGTGAACTAGTATTTTATGAGAATATTTTGGGTTCTTTGAATGAATCATCTCTAAATTGGTCAATGAATGGAAGAGACTATTATTTAATAGCAAATAATATGACGAATGATGAAATGTTAAAAGTGGCTTCTTCAATATCTGTTGTGGCATTAACAAAATAAGCATTAAAAAAATAATGCTTTTTTTTTGTGTTTATGATATTATTTTATTAAGATAAAGAGGAGTAAATTATGAAGACGGGTATTAGATATATTATATTAGTTTTGTTATTTATTGCTTTAGTTATAAGTGTTACTGTATCAACACTTTATATCAAATATGAAATAAAAGGAGATTTTGTTTTTACAAAAAACTATTCTTTAATAAAGTATTCTAATATTATTATGGATGACGATATTATAGTAAAGTTGGATGAAATAAATAATTCTATATACGTAAATATTCCTTCTTTAAAGAAAGAAACAAATATCAGTGTTGATGTTAATAATATTGGAAATGAAGATATAGTAATTAGTAATTATCAGATACTAAATGTTGATACATCTTTAAATAAAGATAATGTTATAATTACAACATCTTTAAAACAAGATGAGGTAATTAAAGGTGGTTCATCAAAAAAACTATTAATAAAGATTACTAACAATAATAAAAATGATGGACACTATAATTTTAGTATTAATACTATTTATAAAGAAAGTTAATCTTTTAAAAAAAATAATTATTTGATATAATAAAATATAGATTATAGGAGGATACATGAAAGAAATAATTTCAAGTTTAGATGTTGGATCATCTACAGTAAAATTAGTTGTAGGCGAAGTATATAAAGATGAAGTAAATGTTCTTTTTGTATCTGAGGTAAAATCTAAGGGGATAAAAAAAGGAATAATAGTTAATCCTGAAGAAACAATTATTTCTTTAAAGGAATTATTTAGAAGAGCTGAAGAGACACTTGGAATTTCAGTAAATAAAATAATTCTTATTGTTCCATCTTATTATGCAGAGTTTTTAGTTACAGAAGGAAATGTAAAAATACAAAATGAAGAAGGAATTGTAACTAATGATGATGTCATTAGTTCTATGCAAGCTTGCATATATAGTAAAGTTCCAAGTAATAAAGAATTTATTTCTATTACTCCAATTGAATTTAAAATAAATAATGAAAAGAAAACAGTTTCTCCAAAGGGAATGAAAGCTAAAAGTTTATCTTGTAAGGGAATTTTAAGTATTGCACCAAAGAAAAATATATATACTGCAATTTCATTACTTGAAAATATTGGTGTTTCAGTAGTAGATATAAATTTCGGAAGTGTATCAGATTATTGTGAGTTTAAAACTAAAGAAATGAATTTAAAAAATACTGCAGTTATCAACATTGGAGAAGAAAAAACAGAAGTTAGTATTTTTAAAAAAGGAATACTAATTGATACAGAAAATATAGAATTAGGTGGAAAAAATATTGATAGGGACATATGTTATATATATAATATAAGTAGATCAAGAGCAAAGGAATTAAAGGAAAAATTTGCACTTGCACATAAAAGAAATGCATCTACTTCTTGGAGTGAAGATGTTATTAATAATGAAAATGAAACTATTAAAATTAATCAATATGAATTAAGTGAAATAATATATTCAAGGATAAAAGAAATACTTGAACTAGCAAAAAAACAAATAAATATCTTAACAAAGCTAGAAATAAGTTATATAATAGTTACTGGAGGAAGTAGCGAGGCAAATGATTTTGGTTTAGTTACTTCTGAAGTATTTGGTGAAAATGCAAAAGTATATAAAGTAAAAGAGATTGGATGTAGACATAATAAGTATTCTAGTGTACTTGGATCAATCAAATACTATCATGAAAAACTAGCATATAGAGAAAAGCTTGCTTACACTGTAACAGAGAAAGAACAAATTGAATTAATAAATAGTAAAAAAACTAGTAGTACTAGTGTACTCGGAAAAATATATGGATATTTTTTTAATAATTAAGGAGTGAGTATATGAATAATAAGTTAGAAATGGATCAAATTGCTGATATCAAAGTAATTGGTATTGGTGGTGGCGGTTGTAATGCTGTTAATAGAATGATAGATTCAGGTCTTAGAGGAGTGGAATTTATTGTTGCCAATACTGATCAACAAGTTTTAAATGTTTCTCGTGCAGAGCATAAGATTCAACTTGGAAAAACAATAACAAAAGGAAGAGGAGCTGGAACTAGACCAGAAGTTGGTAAAGAAGCTGCTTTAGAAAACAAGGATGAAATCGAGGATGCATTAAGAGGAGCAGATATGGTATTTATCACTTGTGGACTTGGTGGTGGTACAGGTACTGGAGCTGCTCCAGTAGTTGCAGAAATTGCTCAAAACCTTGGTTGCTTAACAGTTGCTATAGTTACTAAGCCATTTAAATTCGAAGGAAAGAAAAGAATGGATTATGCTTTAGTTGGTTTAGATGAACTAAGAAAGCATGTTGATACAATAGTAGTTATTCCAAATGATAGATTAAGAGATATTATTGATAAATCTACACCACTTAATGCTGCATTCCAAGAAGTTGATAATGTATTAAGATTAGGTGTTCAATCAATATCAGATTTAATTAGTGTTCCAGGACTTGTTAACTTAGACTTTGCTGATGTAAGAACAATTATGGAAGCAAAGGGAGATGCTTTAATTGGTATTGGAGTAGGATTTGGAGATAATAGAGCTGTTGAAGCTGCTAAACAAGCTGTAAATAGTCCACTTTTAGAACAAACTATTAATGGTGCTACAGATTGTATTGTTAATATTACCGGTGGAAACTCTATGACATTATTTGAAGCAGAAGATGCAGTTGAAGTTGTTAGAGCAGTTGCTAATACAGATGTTAACATTATATTTGGTGCTGTAATTAATGAAGCTTTAACTGATGAAATAGTCGTTACAGTAATTGCTACAGGATTTGAAGATTCAACTGAACCACTATATCGTTCAATTGAAGGAGAGACAAGAGAGGCAAAAACACCTCATCCAGAAACTGAAGATGAAGATGAGGATGAAGAATTAGAACTTCCTTCATTCCTAAGAAATAGAGATTTTTAAGAGTTAGAAATAACTCTTTTATTTTACGAAAAGTTTACAATTTTAATTGATTTATTTTATGAGTATAATTATAATGATTATTAGAGTAGTAGGCGAAAGAAAGGGCTTACTATATATAGGAGGGTTATATGAAAGAAGGCAAGAAGAAGACTACTGCTAGAAAGAAAGTATCTTCATCTTCAGCTTCTAAAAGGGTAGTTCCAAAAAATCAAACACCTAAGATGCCTGAACATAGGAATGAACCACCAAAAGTCAAAAAAATTGATGTTGAAGAAATCAATAAAGATTTTGATGATGGAGAGTCTGAAGACAAGAGATTAATTGTATTTATAGCAATAGCAATCTTAGTCATTGTTGGAACTATTATTGGTCTTCTAGTTGGATGTGAAAAGAAAGAAAATAACACACCTGAACCAGAAAAACCTAATACTGATGTTGTCGTTCCGGAAAAGCCGGATGAAAAGGGTGATGAAGAAGATGGCGTTAAAACTAAAGAAGTTATTCGTAAAGTAACTGCTGTCTATACTTCAAATAAAAAATCCAATAGTGGCAAAAAAGATGATGGAAAAAAGGATGATAAAAAAGATAAAGTTACATATAGTGTAACATTCTATTTAGGGGAAGAAAGCGAAACTGTAAAAGTAGAAAGTGGCAAAACAACTTCTGGTTATGTACCAACAGGATATAGTGCTTGTACATATTATAAAGATTCAAATTTAGAAGAAGAATTTGATATTACAGCACCTATTACTGAAAATGTTAATGTTTATATGGATTGTGGTGAACCAATTGAATATGATGTTGTTTATGAATCAGTTATAGATGGTGTAATTATTACAACAACAAATCCAGCAACTTATACTGTAAAAGATGATGGAACATTAACTGATAATAATCCTGTTATAACTTTAAGTGAACCAATTTTAAGTGCACGTAAAAATATGATATCTGATGAAGAAGAAAAACCATTATATTTTGATGGATGGTTTAAAGATAAAGCCTTAACTAAATCTATTAGTGCTTTAACTAAAGAATTATTAGAAGATTTGGATCTTGCACATAAAAAAGGAACAATTCACATTTATGCAAAATTAACTGAAGAGAAACCTGAAGAAACGCCAGATGATCCAACATCAGGTGATGAACCAGGAGACACACCAAGTGATCCTGAAGCAGGAGATACACCAAGCGATCCAGAAGCAGGAGATACACCAAGCGATCCAGAAGCAGGAGATACACCAAGTGATCCTGAAGCAGGAGATACACCAAGCGATCCAGAAGCAGGAGATACACCAAGTGATCCTGAAGTAGGAGATACACCAAGTGATCCTGAAGTAGGAGACACACCAAGTGATCCAGAACCACAAAAACCAAGTAATCCTACAACAGAGATATCAAGTGATCCTAAGCCAGATACACCAAGTAATACTACATCAGAGACATCAAGTGATCCTGAGCCAAACTCATCAAGTGAATCAGAACCACAGAAACCAAGTAATCCTACAAAAGATACACCAAGTGAACCTGAACCAAAGGCACCAAGTGAATCTAAAACAGTACATACTCCAGCACCAAAAGTAACTCACACACCAGAACCAGTTGAAACACACGAAGTTCATGAAGAACCAAGTGCTAAAGCTGTAGAAGAAGTTGAAGTTGTACCTGAAGAAATTGTAGAATAATTAAAAATTAAAGAAGTTCGCTATTAAGAACTTCTTTTTTTATGGTATAATTTTTTAAAGAGGTATGTTATGCAAGTAGAACTAGATGGGAAAGTATTTAACGTTTTTATTACACGTAAAAATAATAAAAATATGTATCTTAGAGTAAAAGAAGATGGTATATATATTTCTTGTAATTACTTTGTAACAAAAGGAATGATTTTATCTTTTATAACTAATAATAAAGATGCTGTAATAAAAATTAGTGATAGATTAGAAAAGAAAGAAAAGAAGAAAGAAGAATTCTATTATCTAGGGAAACAGTATAATATAATCTTATTAAATACAGTCTCTAAAATTGAATTTATTGATGATAATATTTATGTTAAAAATAAATCATACTTAAATACATTTTTAAAACATGAATGTGAAAGAGTATTCAAAGAAAGACTAGATATATGTTATAATTTATTTGAAGAAAATATTCCGTATCCTAAACTTATGATAGGCCATATGAGAAGAAAATGGGGTTACAATAATAAAGCAAAAAAAATAATAAAGTTAAATAGTGAATTAATAAAATATAGTATAGATGAAATTGATTATGTAATTATTCATGAATTATGTCATTTTTTAGAATTTAATCATTCTAAATCATTTTGGAATTATGTAAAAAAATATAAACCAAATTATAAGGAAAACACAAAAATATTAAAGGAGGAATAATATGTTAATAACATCACGTGATAATAATAAAATTAAACATGTAAGAAAACTTCTTGATAAAAAGATTTCAATGAATGAAGGATTATTTGTTATTGAAGGAGAAAATCTTGTAGAAGAAGCCATAAAAAACAATTTATTAACAGAACTATATGTTTTAGAAGGTAATAAGTGTAATTATAACTTTAATTATGATTATGTAACACTTGATGTTATGAAAAGTATGAGTCCATTAAATAGTACTCCTAGGATTATTGGTGTATCAAAATTTATAAATAAAAATGAACTTGGAGATAGAATAGTAATACTTGATGAAGTTCAAGATCCAGGTAATGTTGGAACGATTATTAGAAATTGTGTAGCATTCAATATTGATACTATTGTATTATCGAAAGGATGTGTTAGTCCATATAATGATAAGGTACTTAGAAGTACTGGTGGAATGATTTATAATATAAATATTATTATTGGAAATTTAGATAATATTATTGAAGAAATTAAAAAGCGTAATATAAAAATATATGGAACTAGTCTTAAATCATCTATAAGTCTTAATAATATACCTAAAACTAATAAATATGCAATTTGTTTTGGAAATGAAGGAAATGGTATAAGTGAAAATGTATTAAATAAATGTGATATGAATGTTAGAATAGATATGAATAAACAATGTGAAAGTTTGAATGTTGGAGTATCTAGTGGTATTGTTTTATACTATATGTATAAGGGGTAAAATATGAAATATATAAATGTGGGAAGAATTGTTAATACTCATGCTTTAAAAGGAGAAGTTAGAATTATTTCTAATTTTGAATATAAAGATAGAGTTTTTAAGAAAGGTTTTAATCTTTATATTGGACAATTTAAAGATAAAGAAGAAATAGAAACATATAGAGTTCATAAACAATTTGATATGGTTAAATTTGTTGGCATAGATTATATTAATGATGTTTTAAAATATAAAGGATATAATGTTTATGTTTTAGATAGTGATTTAATATTAAATGATAATGAAATACTTGAAAGTGAATTTTCTGGGATGAAAGTCTATTCAAAAGGACAAGAAGTTGGTATAATAACTGAATACAGAAACGATAATGGTAATAGAATGATTAAAGTTAATGATAAATTTATTCCATATAATAAAGATTTTATAGAAAAAATAGATAAGCAAAATAATATCATATATATGCATGATATAGAGGTGTTCTTATGAAAATAGATATACTCACTTTATTTCCAGGAATGTTTGATGGCTTTAAAAATGAAAGTATTATTAAAAGAGCAATAGAAAAGAAAAAAGTTGAAATTAATATTATTGACATTAGAGATTATACTCCTTATAAAAACAATCAAGTTGATGATTATCAATTTGGAGGCGGAGGAGGAATGATAATGATGTGTGAACCAGTCTTTAATGCAGTAAATAGTGTTAAGACAAAGGATTCACATATTATTATAATGTCACCTAGAGGGAAAACTTTTAATCAGAGTAAAGCTTTAGAACTAACTGGTTATAAACACTTAATAATTATTTGTGGCCATTATGAAGGATTTGATGAAAGAATATATACACTTGCAGATGAGTGTATATCTATTGGTAATTTTATTTTGACAGGTGGAGAACTTCCATCAATGATGATAAGTGATGCGGTAATTAGGTTAATAGATGGAGTAATAACTGATACGAGTCTTGAGTATGAAAGCTTTAATGATAATCTACTTGATTATCCAGTTTATACAAAACCAAGAGAATATAATGGAATGATGGTACCAGATGTTTTAATAAGTGGAGATCATAAAAAAATAAAAGAATATAGGGAAAGTGAAAGAAAAAGAATAACAAAGGAATACAGAAGTGATTTATTAAAGTAGTAAGGAATGATGATTATGAAGTACGTAATAGATAAAAAAGGTAATGATAAAAAACTTGCTAGTTATAATATCAAGTTAGATGGCATGACTGTAAAGCCTAAAAATAATGTTAAAAATCAACAAATAAAAGCTGAAAAAGTATTATTGATAGATGATAAACTAAAGGAAGAATACATTAGAAAAAGAGTTAATAAAAAAATAGATAAAATCATTAATTTTATGTTGCGTATTTTAAATGAAGATGGTACTAGTGATGAAGATAGTGGTATGGTTTTAGATGAACTTAATAAATTAAAAGGTATTATAATAAATAAATATAGAAAAGAAATGAAAGAAAGTGAATATAAATCAATTCTTGCTAAATTAATATTAATTGAAGAAGAATTTAAAAAAAGTTATAATGAAAAAATACTTATGGGATATAATACAAATAATTATTATGAAGAAGAATATGTTTCTGGAAGGGGAAGGTAAACTATGAAAGATTTAATAGTAGCAAGTAATAATAAAGGAAAAATAAAAGAATATAAAGAAATTCTTAATAAATATGGATATAATGTAATAAGTCAAAAAGAAGCAGGTATAAATATTGATGTAGATGAAACTGGTACTACATTTGAAGAAAATGCTCATTTGAAAGCTTATGCAATATATGAACTTACTCATAAAAATGTTATTAGTGATGATAGTGGACTTGAAGTGGAAGCATTAAATAATGAACCAGGTATTTATTCTGCTAGGTATAAAGGGATAGAAACTGAAGATGAAAGAAACAATTATATATTAAATGCTTTAAAAAGAAAGAGAAATAGAAAAGCAAAATTTAATTGTGTTATTTGTTTTATAGATGAAAATGGACATGAAGAATTATTTAAAGGTATCTGGAATGGTGTAATAGCTAAAGAAAAATCTGGAACTAGTGGATTTGGTTATGATCCTATATTTATTTCAGAAGATGGAAATGGAAAAACTACGGCAAGTATGCCAATTGAATTTAAAGAAAAGTATTCACATAGAGCTAAAGCAACAAAATTATTAGTAGATTACTTGGAAAATAATAATGTTTTATAATTAAAAACATTATACTATTTTCTTTTTTTATGTTATAATTTAGAATAGAGAGGAGAGTAAAAATGGAAGATAATAGTAATAATAATCAAAATATTTTCCCAAGTGTTTCAGAAACTCCAATTACTAATACATCCCCAGCAATAGAAGAAGTTCCAGTAACTATAATAGAGAATGATACTAATAATATGGAAATAGAGCCTAAAACAATAAATACACCTTCAGAAATAATTTCTATAGAAACTCCAATTGTAGAAGAAACAATTGCGACTCCTGAAACACCAGTTTCTCAAACTCCTATAACAAATGAACCATTGAATACTCTAGAAGTAAGAGAAACACCTGTTAATACATATATTCCAGTATCTCCTAATGTACAAGAAATTCCTGAAGTTAAAAAAGAAACAACAATTAATAATGTAGAAAATAATAATGAAATATCAAACATAAGTCAAATTTCAACATCAGTTGAAGAAAATGTAGTTAAAAAGAAAAATTTTATTATAATTATTCCAATAATATTAATAGTTTTATGTTTAATTGGAGTAATAGTATATTTTTTAACTAAGAATAATAATAAAATAGATACGAATCCTACTAATAATAACGTAAGTAATGTAAATCAAGATTTTGATGTTAATACGTTGTCTATTAATCAAGTATATTTAAATGGTGTTGTTTTCAGTTTTCCAGAGACAAAAACTCCATTTAATAATATTGGTTGGATTTGGGAAGAAAGTTTTGCAAAAATCGATGTAGATCCCGGCACTTCAACAAATGGTGGAAGAATTGGAACTGCACCTGGTGGAGCAAGCGTTATGGTTTATAATAATGGAACACAAAGTGCACATGTTGAAGATTGTGAAATATATAATATAACATTCTATAATCCAAAAGATGGAAGTGAAAATGCATTATTTATAGGTGGACTTGGATATACAAGTAGTCTTGATTCTGTTAAAAATAAAATGAAAGACATGGGATTTGATAAAGTTGATGAAAATACAAATAATAATAGTATTAGTTTAAAGTATTACTTCAATAATGATAAAACAAATCAAAACTCATATATTGAATTTAATTTTAATAATAATACAATTGAATCAGTAACTATTTCTACTAATTATTAACAAATAAAATAATCTCAATTAAATGAGATTTTTTTTAAATAAAAAACTACTTATTAGAAGTAGTTATTAACAAAATGGTGACCCGTACGGGATTTGAACCCATAAATGCACGCGTGAAAGGCGTGTGTGTTAACCGTTTCACCAACGGGCCATATATAATGGTGGGCCTGAATGGACTTGAACCATCGACCTTTCGCTTATCAGACGAACGCTC
>JAEEGL010795477.1_pt1 | contig 16505 bp, 2 predicted proteins | sample 9134231 | NCBI WGS metagenome assembly JAEEGL01 (sample SAMN16246548, study PRJNA631951) | gut metagenome | biome: gut microbiome; feature: rumen; material: fiber-attached | host: Bos | place: Iran: Karaj | collected 2018-10
GCGCTGCAAAAAATGCGCTGGTGCGGCAAAGAAATTGCTCTTCTCTGCAAAAAAATGCGCTGGTGCGGCTCCACACCAGCTCTGCACTGCAAAAAATGCGCTGGTGCGGATCCACACCAGCCCTGCGCTATCGATCAAAGGGAATTGGAGGAAAGGAGAGAGTTGGGGGCGGGAGAAGTTATGGCGATGGGGGCATTAATCCAAGCATTCACATTCAGTATTACCATAGTTTTGACAGCCTGATATATAGCAGCACGTCTGACCAGAATTAATCACTTGTCCTTGATTACAGCGGGTACATTTGCGAGCAGCGGTACATTCAGCGCAATCTGTAACTTGGCAAGACTGGCAGTCGAAGCTACTAGAGGAATCCGCATCGTAGTAGCCGCTCGCGCATTGGGTGCAATAAGCGTTTGTGGTGGACGTACAAGCATGGAATCCGTTCTGACTACAATGCAGGGAGCTTTGGGTAGCGCAATTAAGGCAGGAGTTGCCACTGAGATAATAAGAAACTCCGTCGCAGGATGTGCAGAGAGCTGTACTCTTATTTCCCCTTGTACAAGTGTAAGTCACACAATGCTTCGAGCTTGCGCTTGAACTTGCCTGGCAAGCTTCGCACTGATGGGTCGTGCTATCAGCATAAGTTCCTGAAGCACAATCGGACGCAGCTACACATGCATTGCCTTGCAAATACAACTCACCACTACAGGATGTGCAGAGAGCTGTACTCTTATTTTCCCTTGTACATGTGTAAGTCGCACAATGCTTCGCGTTTGCGTTTGAATTTGCCTGGCAAGATTCGCACTGATGGGTCGTGTCATCAGCATAAGTTCCCGAAGCGCATTCGGACGCAGCTACACATGCATTGCCTTGCAAATAATGAGTGTTATCACATGCCGTGCATTTATTGGTCTTGTTTGATCCATTTACCTCACAAGTCCAGGCGGTGCAGCCCGTAGGCGCGGTGCTCGCTGTATCGTCATTCGCACCGCATCCCTTGCACACAAGAGATGCGCCAGAACCTTGAGCGTAAAAACCATTCTCACATGCAACACAGTGAGCAGTATTCGCCTCAGACCCCGCCGAACATCCCGTGTAAGCATCCGCGCCGGAACCTTTACAGTGAAGCTCCTGCCATGTGGAGCATGCATCACAAGATTGGGGTGTGTTTCCTGTATTCAGATAATAATTCGCAGCGCAGGATTTACAATAAGCATTTCCATGTGTTAACCCGTCGCAGGTCGAAAAATGATTGGTTGCATCAGATCGGCAGTGGAGAGCGGCAGAAGTGGAGCATAAGCTGCAATCACCAGTATCGGTGATATAGTAATTTGGTGAACATTGTATGCATTCTGCATCTGTGCTCTTTGTGCCATCGCAATTCGTTGTGTCGCAGTGAGTAATGGTTCGGCATCCACTGCAGGCATCGTTGTTGACGTAATAGTCTGGTATGCATCGATGGCATTTCGGTTGGCTTCCATCAGCATCGCAAGTCACATAACTGGCTACACTCGTATCGCAGTGATGGTTAGCCGCAAGTTGCGTACTGCACGCTATACATTTGCCGTCATCAGCAGTTTCTGTCGTTTGTTGATAGTAACCGACCTTGCATGCGCAGTCGCCCCGATTGCTTGCTGAGCATGTCCCGTTACAAACACAATGGCTGTTCGTATCACCTGCAGTACAGGTTGAATCGCCTTGGCAACCATTACAGGTCACCGTCAGCTCCTGCGGATCAGAAGCTGCATTCGGGCCATCAAAGCTATCGGTGACCGTGAATGCAATTTTATACGTCTTTCCATTCGACCCCGGAAGGCAGCGAACGTAAAAAGGAAGATGGTCAGGAAATACATTGGTGCCATTGTTCGGCGAGAGTTCAGCCCCTGAATTGGGTTTAATTCTGATCAGAGGCGTCTCACCATCCCGATTCCCCTGAGCTCCCCCCTCTTCCCCGAGGCCGTCGAGCCTTTGAATGCTTTGAATCACCAGCCTGGGCTCGCGGGCGACGGGCGCTTCGGGGGATTCGGATTGCGCAATGGATGGGGCGACCGGTTGCGCGGCGGAAGGCTCAGCGGATTGCGGTTCTTCATTGCAAGCTTGCAAAGCAAACGCGGAAGTGAGCGCAGAAACAAAAGCGATGCGGAACCGATTCATAAAAACTCCTCGTAAAAATCTTCGGAACCCCTCATCAAGGTCGCCCCTCCGCAAATGAATGCCCAACCCCCGCCTTGATTCTGCCATACAGCCAGGATCTCAAATCGCGCGGGGGTCAGTTGGAAGGAGGGTTAAACCGAGGCGGGACACAAACAGAAAATCACCCAGGCGATCCAGGCGTCTCCTGCTTCGGCACCATGGCCGACTCATCCGCATTCGCCGGCGCACTGCTCGGTGTGGGATCAGAATCCGACGAAGAACCCGAAGCCGGGATATTAGCCGGAGGATTGATCGTGTTGGAGCCATTTGCCGGTGGAGCAGGCGAAGGCGAAGCGGAGGGCGCTGGACAAGCATCTGAGACATTCGTGTCATCAGTCACCACACAAACATCATACTCATACTTCAAGCTTCCGACTTCAACATCTGTAGCAGGATCTGTGGAGTCATCCGTGCCAATGTTCGCACCATGCCCGTGCAACACCTTCACCGTAGTGGCCGCCATACCCGAAGTGAGGGTCAGGGTATTACCACTGAGTGAGCCAGGGCCAGAGTTACTTGCAAAGGTGACATGCGGAACGCCATTCACATAGATGGTGACGGAACCGGTTGCATACGTCCTAGGCGTTGAACCACCATTGTCGCAAGTGAAATCGACGGTATAGGTTCCTGCCTCAGAGTGATCGAATGTTAATGTATCTTTCACCTTACCATTATTTGTATTCACCAATGCAGCGCTAGTCCAGCAAGAACTCCCACTCGGACAAGACCCAGAATCAGTAAAAGAAGTACCAGATGCAGTAGTCCACTCAGGCTTAGTAGCTGATTCTCCACCAGCAACAGGCGTAAACTTCACATTTGCGGATAAGCTACGAGTACCTTGAACGCCATTTGTAAGATCGCATGTAGGCGTTAAGGTTAAATCTTGGGCAGTCGATGTCTTACTCGTAATCACATTTGTATTTTGATTAGTTGTCCAGCTTGTCGACCCACTTAAGCCAGTACCAGAAACAGAAAGTTCAGCATTACTACATGTATAAGTAGGACCATTCCCAACAGCAGCGCAGATTGCATTAGTTGAGCAATCGGACGTTTCGGCACAAGAGCTACAAGCAAGATGCCCGACATCCGTTGATTCCTCAGTCACGCAAACAGGGCTATAACCGGCATCAGCACACGAAGGAGTTGCTTCACTGCAGGCTACATCCTTTAAGTCACTTGCCCAAACAAGACTTTGGCTCGTCGGTGCACACTTTGGTGTAGTACCCTCGCCACAATTGGCATTAGAGCTTGCGCAGGTTACTGACTTGTCGCTTACCGCATAAGTCTTTTCATTGTAAGTAGTACAGAATTTATTGTCTGATGTCTGATCACAGCCTTCATTCTTATTTGATTCAGTAGCATTCCACGGAATGCAATACTTGCAAGTAATGGAGATATTCTCAGTATCGGCTTCACCGTTCAGTCCGCCGCTAAATCCATCATTCGCATGAACATGAGCAGTACAATTCTTACCATTGGCAGTACGATCATTCGTCGCTTGACATGTGGCATCAGCCGTTTGAATCAAATTGCCAGAAGTTCCGAAATTTCCCAGAGTTGCTATTCCATTGCAAGCATTATCATCTTGCCAACTTAATGCCATACCATTATCAGCACCGGTAGCAGCGTGAGTCACAGTTGCTGTCACAGTTTCTGCTTGAGAATGAGCATGCGTAATCACAGTCGGAGAGGCTGTAACCGAGGGCACGTCATTCACGTAAACCGTAACAGTGAGCTCAGCGTGAGAAGCTTCCTTGTCATTATCATTGCCACTGACTTCAGTATTACCCTTTGTCTTTTGATTTGCAGAAGTATTATCGCACCTGAAAGTAACTGTGTATGTACCTGAAGTCTTTTTGATAAACGTAAACAGTGTGCCATTCCAAGTATAATCCGTATCCTTTGTCAATACAGAAGCAGTACTACTGGCTGCACCTGCCGCATAGAACTCCACCACTGCATCAATCTCTTGAGTTCCTGTTCCCACTACATGAGTTCCACTCTTTGTGTGATTCTGAATCAATTCACAAGTAGGAGTCAGCGTCAGCGAATTATCGCCTTCAATCGCATAAGCGGTCGCCGTACTGCCTGTTCCAAAGCCGTTATCGCGCCAAGTCGGTGTAATCGATAGATCAACTATTGAATCACTGCTTGTTCTCTGTCGTTGACCTGTAATAGCTGTAAATCTCGCCAGATCGACAGCACAGTCAGTATTCGCATCAGAGGCATCCGAGTAGCCATCAATGCATCCGCAAGTAAAGACATGTGTTGTGTTATTAGCAGTACAACGAGAGTTGGCACCACACGTTGAGTTTATGCCCGTATTAGCATCCCCCGCAGTGCTAATTGCTGCAAAACCATCAGCAGTACCATTGCACTGACTGCAAGCGAGATTACTGCCCTCGCCAGTACAATAACGATATGTAGACCGATCTGCAGATTCAGAGGAGGGGCATCCCCGGTCAGATTTAGAGGAATGCAGATGTCTATCGCCACTACCTGTCTCATTATTGATGCAAGTAGCGCAGTTGACCGTAAGTGGGAATGTTGCCTCTCCATTCATCTCATCAGTTACAGTAATATCTAAGCTGCAGTTAGATGGGGCATTGCCGTATGTATCAGTTTTATCTTTACAATTAACAGTAATGTTCGAAGTCGCAAGAGCATGGTTTACATCATCAAGGTAACCAACAATGGCATCAGCTTCGGCTTCATCTGTATTCCCTGCAGAATTGGCATCTTTGTTGATGTAGATTTTTCCACTCGGAATTCCGACTTCAGCAACATTACAGCCTTCTTTAGTGTACTCCAACCACTGCAACCCCCTGGGCGTCTTTGTAAATAGCGAATCATCTTTGGAATGAGCCCAACCCAAATCTTTATCATTCACTTTTGATACAAATGAGATTGTTTCATCGTTATATACACCGTTGATGATATAGCTACCTTCCCAGGTACCATGGGCCGTCGGCTCACTCGGTGCAGTCCACGTCATAACCGGTGGATCGTTAGATTCCACAAACGTCATTGTCACCGAGAGCGTTTCGCTGGGTGAAGCTTCCGCCGAAATACCGGGGGTGCTGTTCACGCAAGTGAAGCTGACATCGCAGGTGAGACCGCCCATATATTCGCGAACCTGGTTGATGTGGGCCTGCTTGCTCGCGTCTGCTGGCCAGGGCAAGAATTGGAATGTGTTATCTTCGAAAGTAAAGTAATTCGCAGCTTCTGATACACACGCCAGTTGATGATCATCTCCACAACTACAGGACGCATCTGCGAGATCATCGCTTATCAAAATTCCACTTACTTTATCAGAAGGCACACATTTGAGCTCACTCCCAACCTCACAACTAGGCAGAGTTTCCCCTGTACAACTAGCTGCTGCTTGTGCGATGTAAGTCGTCATCGGCAACTTAAAGACGCTGGTTTCTTTCACACAGACAGCCTGCTTATTGGCTTCACAAGTCACCACTCCTGCAGAACAGCCAGTCGCATCCGCTAATGCATTTGCCTCAATACCTGTTGTCACACCTGTTGACACACATTTGGGAATGCCACCATTAGAGCAGCTGTATGTTATATGTTCATTCTCGGAACTGCACAAAGGCGTGCTGCCACTCATCGTCTCGTAAGTGAGACTACCAATATGGCACGCAATCTCTGTATTATCTAATGTGATGCGCGTAGTTGCAGTTTCATTAAACCCAACAGGCGCATTTTGAAGCGTACAAACAGGCGACAGAGTCAACAGATTCGTATTACCGAAGACCTCTGGAATGCCTGTAATCGTCGCAGCTACATCCACATGATCGCCAGTCGTCGACACGCTTGCAATGTCTGCAGAAGTTGATTCAATACTCTCCCGCCTATAGGCCAGTGACGCCCCAAAAGTGGGCTCCGCCATATGACAAGCGGAGTTTAGAGTTCCCGGCGTACGATAATAACCCGCATCACAAGACTCGCAGGTATAAATACCGGTCGAAGCGTTGTCATTCCTCACGATACAATGCTTATTTTGAGTACAATCAGGGCCATTATTTACATAACCATCTGTACCATTAAAATCATATGGCTCACATTCGCTACAAGCCAAAATCGCACTCGCGCCATTCGATGCAGTCGTACAAACAGGGCGATTGGAATCATAATGACTGTCATCAGAATAGAAGCAGCCATTATCATACTTATTACTCTCACTATATCCGCCTGTCACATTACAACGACTGCATGCACCTTCATCGCAAACACCGTAAGCCTCAAACGACACATCAAAACTTCCATCCGCTTGAAGCCTGCGCTCGGCATACACACAATCACTTGGTGCACTACATGTCTTACATGTGTATTTGTTTTCTATATATTTACATCCACCAATTGCACAGCTATATGCATCTTTACAACCACAGTAAGCGCTCTTTAAATGAGTAGCAGTTGATATCGATTCAGGATTAGGATTGGTAAGAGTAAGATCATCAACACGGCACATGAGTCCTGAGTCATTTTCTCCATGCCCACATTCCATGCTCACAAGATCGTTATTCAGAAGGCGAGTATTACCGCTACATTCAACGCAGTAACTCTTGCCTTCCGCAGTTGCGCAGAACTTACGTTTCTCGCCATTGCACGCCGAGTGTGTAGAAATCTTATACGCATTAGCTCCCACGCCATAGGTCACTTCGTGACATGATTCACTGAGATTCTCCAGTGGCTCACATTTGTGATTGACACAACCTTCACCGGGCTTCCCAACTTTATAGGCACAGTCATCGGCAGTGTTGCATTCCACACAGTGACTATAGGCGGTTGTAGAGTCACCCGGATCTCGGCGGCAAACGTAACCACTCTGACAATCCCCATCTTTATAGCAGCCACACATCATCTGATCAGAATTAATCATCTGACCAGAATTGTTCTGAGTGGCAACACAGCCATCTTTAGGATAAATATCTTTCTTTATGCTATTATTATCAGCATCAGTAATAGTAATAACCTCCGCCCCGTTCTTACTTCGTACAGCAAGCTCCGAATTAGCTGAAGTCTCACTAAAATGATAGCCATCCGATGCTGTCACAGAATTGTTTGTGTTATGCGTATACTCAATCGACGCACAATGTCCAGGGTAGAGGCATTCGACGCAAAGATGCTCAGTCCCCATCTTATAACAATAGAGCTGGCTATTCCCCTTATCATTCGAAGTCCCCGAACGCTCGCAATCCGCTTGGTTTTCACAACCAGTGCGGTTATCGCAATAACCTAAGGCGTTACAATACTCGCCATCTTCGCAAGTATTCGCAACTACCTTACCAGCATCATCCAAGCAAGGTTTACAACTTGCATTTACATTGCAATCTTTGCAGGTACCGAATTCATCGCTGTCATTCTCCCCCATACATTTCCAGTCCCCACCGCAGCCTTCATTGGTAGCAACCACACAGGTGCATTGATAAGGTAATAGTTGTGAAGTACTGCAATAACTGCCCTTTTCACTCGCGCTGCAATGCTCACTCGAAGTGCATTCTTTACAGGTGAATCCACCTTCATTGTTCAAGCAATGCAATGAAGGCGGGCATGTATGCGTTCCAAGCGCGCATTCATTGATGTCGACGCACAACTCGCCATTCGCACTCTTCGTATAACCAGGATTGCATTTCCAGGTGTAACCCCCGAGGGTATTTACACAGGTGGCATTATCTGGAATCTTTGTTGAATTGTCTTTGCATTCGTCGATATCGACGCAAGTTGTAGATGCTAGACTTTCTGGATTCTCCAGTCGGTAGCCCGCACTGCATTCGCAAATATACCCAAGCGGGGCACCGATAGTATTGCCATTTGCATCTTTAGATTCCGCAACCTTACCTGTTTTATCTTTGCAAGAAGCTTCACAGTCTTCAGAAGTTCTCGAAGGATCACAATGGCAAAGATCAGTATGAATTGCGCATTCATCGATATTCACGCATGCATCACCAGAAGCATTCAGAGTATAACCCGTCACTGCATCATTGCATGCGCAAATCTTTGTTCCTGTGTAATCTACATGGCAAGAAATCTGCGAATTAAGTAATTCGCCTTGAGCGTTCTCATCCGTATAACAGGGATACTCTGAGCAAGGCTTGTGTTGACCATCATAACCAGACTTCGTTGCGCATTCATACACACTCTTTGTGTCATCGCAATATTGAGTATTGAACAGATCATTCTGAACACATTTTGGTGTTCCATCAACACAGAGCAGATCGCCAGTTGTACCACAATTCGGCGTAACTTCACATACAGCAACACCATCTATGTAAATTGCAACGCCCTCGGTACAGTTAGCCTTCGTACCACTGCCATCACCGCTCTGAGTGACACATGTTGGCACACCAGCATTATTCTTCAATTGAGCTCCATCTTGACAAGTCGGTGTTAGCTGACATGTAGGAACTTCATTATTTAAGCAAAGAGCGACTGTACCACTCGCACATGTAGCATCACTGATACTGTCTTCTGCAATGCAGATAGGCTTACCGTTCCTACAAGTTAGAGCAGCATTTGATGTGCAGGATGGAGTCGCTTGGCAAGTTGCGGCATTGCCTATGCATGTAGCAGTTCTCCCAGAGCAAGTTGCGTCAGAGTAAGTCCGTGCAGCTTTCGCTGTTTCACATCCAACGTCACCATTGGGATCACACACTTGCCAAGTATGATTGACGCATTGTTTTTGCACACAAACCGGCTTCCCCGCATCGCATGAAGGCGAACCAGTTGTGCAGTAGGCGGTTCCAATAGCATCCGAGCATGTGACTTCGCCATTCACACACTGAGCATCACCAGTCGTGCAAGCAGGCGAAACGCCGTCGACTACACCATTATCCACATCCGACACGCATTCATGGCAATGATTATCGCCCGGATCACAGAACCACTTGGTTGTACCATTCTGACAATCAGTATCGGATGCACAATCCGAGCAAGCCTGGCCAGCTGTACAAGCCACACAATTCCCTGCTGCATTACAAAGCTTATTTGCATTACCGTCTTTACAGTCGCTATTAGAGATGCAGGTCACGCAATGATAAGTATCATCATTGGATTGAACGCAATAGCCTGAGCATGCATCCTCAGAGCCACACTTACACTTGCCATCATGGTTACCTGCATCACATTTATTAGCAGTATTTTCGTTGCAAGCAACCCCTTGGTTGGTACAGTTTGCAAGAGCGATGTCAACACATGAACCATTTTCACAGCGCTGTTCACCGCCGCAATCTTTATTATCTCGACATTGCGAGCAAACAGACTTACATTCTGGAGTTAGATCGCTTCCTATATTCAATCCACAAGAAGGAGTACCTGAACTACACGTAACAGTTGCAGCACCACACGACAAAGTTGCATTATCTACAGGCTTACCGTCACTGCCTTTGCAATAGGGCGTTGTACCATCTTTACAACTCACGCTCACACAATGCGGCGTGCTTCCAGAGCATGCAGCCCCGGTATCGCCACATACGCAGGTACGATTCACACAGTGATCAGCAGAATCGGTATTATCAGTATTACAATTTTTGCCATCCGGTAAGCATTGAGTCAAGCTGGTGCTCTCGCAATACGGACTCGCATTATTTTCCCCATGTCCGATGCACAGCTGATTCGCATTACAGCCCGCATGCTGACGATATTTGGCATGCGTCGTTCCCTGAATACAGGCCACGCAATAACTCTCATCTGCCTTAATTGTATTGTCACAGAAAGGCGTACTTGCGGGACAATCGTCGTTTGAATGACAACCTCTGCATGTACCCGTATAAGGATCACAGATTGGGGCTCCAGCAGAACAGCCCACATCGTACATTACATTTTGATCTGGTTTAGCAGAATTCGGCTTACAAGCGTGGCAACTCATACCAGTACCACCTGCCAGCGATACGCAGTAAGGTTGAGCGCCTTCTTTTGTGCAATCACCCGTTGGGCAATAATCTTTACACTCGCCATCACTGTCACAAGCCCGGCAAGTATTTGTTGTGCCATCGCAAACAGGCTGCTGAAGGCTACAACCTCTATCATAAGGATGAGATTCATCCTGCTCGGCGAAGCAAGCAAAGCACTCGCCATCCTTGCAAACATTACCCACCGAAGTATTCGTGGCACAATCAGCATCTCCGCTACAAGCCTGGCAAGCTAAAGAATTAGCACCTTTCTTGCAAATCGGAGTACGGCCACTGCATCCTGCATGCGTTTGAGGATTACACTGACTGCAAACGCCATCCACACATTGCTGGCCAGCTCCATTGCCTAAACAATCATCATCACCAAAACAATCCTGACAAAGATGAGTATTCGGATTACAGACTCTACCATCACAATCATCGGATGAATGACAAACAACACCAGGAGTTCCACATCTCCCGGCTACGCAAAGATTCTTCGCAATGCATTCTTTTCCTTCATCATCTGTCGAACAATCTTCGCCTGACTCACCACATTTACCATCTTTACAAATCGCCTTTTCATCGCACTCGGTATCTGTCTCGCACACTTTGCATTGATGCGCAGCTGTACAAATGGGTGCATCCTCAGGACATTCGGCATTTCTGCCCTCTGCAACACACTCAACACATGATCCCTTTAACGATCCATCTAAGAGGCAATGTAAGCCAGCAGGGCAACAAAGATTGCCATCAGCACAAATCTGCGTTTCAGCATCAACATCTGCATTGCAGGCCACGCACTTCAACGACGTTTCGTCGCAAATGGGCTGCTTCGCGTCAGAGCACCCTGTATTGATACCCAATTCGCATTCGCCGCATCGCCCATTAGAGCAATAATGATCGCAGTCGCTGTGGCTGGAGCAAGGCTCGCAAATACCGTTGGCATTACAAGCATGCTTCTTTGTATCACCACAATCCAAGCTCGTTTGCTGCGAGCATTCACGGCATTCGCCCAGATAGCATGCAGAAGCTGTCACACAAACGGGCTTACCATCGGGCACGGGTGCACCCGTACCATTCTTACCGTCTGTACAAATCGCAACCCCACCAGCGCTGCAGACCACCTTACTATCAACCTCACTCCCCTTGCAGCTGGGCACCGAACCATCCGTACAAGAAACATTCCCCAGAGTGCATCGCGCCGCATTCGTCATGCCGTTACATTCAGCCTTGGAGGCATCACAAGCACGACAAAGCCCGGAGCTCTTTCCATCCAATACACAAATAGGCTCACTATCTGTGCAGCCCTGATCGTGAGCAGTCCCGGTTAACTGGGCTTCATTGCAGTAAGTACAAATACCACTGTTGCAGTAAGGGAACCGACCACCATCCCTTGCTACACAGCTTGAATTCGTACCATCATTATTCACACTATGTTCATTTTCATCACATGTATCGCATGCAAAGCTATGATACTCTTGGCCGTTATCAGCAGTTAACGTCTTTTCAGCACAAATAGGATTCTGTTCGCTGCAGCCACCATGCTCCTTATTGCAAGGTGCGCAAATACTTAAGCCTGACTTAGTCGCTGTACAATACGAACCCGCATCATGCCCCTCACAATCACTCGCATCGTCACATCCACCGCAGACATGATTCTTGCAGACATTTCCATTAGCATTCGTTGCGCAGTCACTGTTCGATCTACATTCAACACAAGCTCCATCAAAACAGAACTGGCCATCATTACCAGAAGCAGAGCAGTCGTCATCTTTCTCACATTTTCCGCAATGCTTGGCGCTCCCAGTTCCAATGCAAACAGAGCCATTGGGATGAACCCAGTTGTCTTGTTTTTTCCTGCAATTAGCCGAGCTCTCGCATGCTTCACATTTTCCACTAGAACATATCAATCCTGCACTTCTGGCATTGCATTCCTCTGAGTTCTCACAAACTGCACAAGCATAACCATTGGGAGTCAAATTACAAATCGGCTTTTCCGCTGAACAGCCTTTGCTATCAGCAGGATTACAAACCTGGCAACGACCGAGTGTGTGATTGCAGTAGCCCAATGCGCCACCAGACGCATAGATGCATTCCGTGTCCGTGCTGCAAGCTCTGCATGTGAAAGACTCTGAATCACAAATCGGTGCAGCCGATTCGGGAGAGCAATTCTTCTGTTCTTGCGAGACTAGAGGAGTAGCCCCTGTATCGTTTGATTGGTCAGCTTCAAAAGGCTGGCATGCACGGCATTCATGCGCAACGCAAATATCTCCCCCATGACAATCTTCATCCGTACGACAATTCACACAACGGGGAGTGTTGCAAAGCTCCTCTTTCCAAATATAATTCTGCGCTTTCTGCTCAACGCCCCTCCAGCAACACTGAATCGATTTACCGTTAGCGCTATCTGTGCTTTCAGCACTCATGAAATTGACAACACACGCTTCACTCTCGCAATTAGCAACACACGCTTCGTCGCCTTTCGGACAACAAGCATTGCACCAACTCTTAGCGTCTTGCGATGCCTGCTTCCACCCATTAGCACAAGCATCGACGAGATTTTCACCTATACTACGTGTGATTACGTTTTCATTATTTTCAACAACTTTTCTATCAGCCATACAGCTATCCGGGCATTTGGTACAATCACAATTTTCATTGGTCTCGCCCGAACAAGTACACAATGTATCACAATAAGATTTGCACAATTGTCGCATATTACAGGTATGGAATTCATGCAATTCAGGTGTCTGAGCAGTTTTTCTGCTACACTTAATAGACTTACTCTTACCAGAACCACTCAGGCAACTTACCTCATCTGTTGCCTCACACGGAATTTCTTGATATCCGAACTCCTTATTCCATTTATCCCACAAACAGAATGGATAATGTCCACCACAGACTTCGCTATAAGACTCATTTCCGCACTTACAGTGACGACCAACACATTCATTTGCAGTATCGACATCGCATCCCACTCCCAAAGCAGAGCAATGAGCCATCGATGCAGGAATACATTCATACTTGCTGCAAGCACTGCTATTGGGATCGCAACCACAAATTTCGTTGCCCTGACAACCATCATTTGTAAAAGGATTACAAACCTGGCAACGACCAGAAACGCATTGAAACTCAAATTGCTTCGGTTTCGACTCATTTGGCAAAACCTCAGCTCTTAATGCACAATCTTCATTAAACCAGCAAGCTCGGCAAGCACGCTCTGAAGAAGATGAAAATTCTGCAAAATGGAAATGAATATCCTGCTTATGATCACCATCATATTGAATATACTCAGGATTTAGTATTTTCCACTGAGTAACAGACGTCTTGTTCTCGCCTATTTCTATTTCGCATTGAGCGGATGTATTTATATGTCCCAACAATCCCACCAATCCCTCTTGAGTGCTTATACACGCGCATTCTGTAGATGTGGATGTGCCTGCGTCACTATCTGTGGATGTGCCTGCGTCACTATCGCTTGAAGCGCATTGCTCCACATAGAGTTTTTCAACTTCTTCTTTCTTCATACCAGAATAGCCGCATATCGGCGTGGATGGCGTATCCTTGCAGCCGTTAAAGTCATCACCGCAACCGATACACTTACCATTAGAGCAGCTTAAGCCATTAGGACAAGCATCATCACTATTCGTGCTATTCCCGGAAACACATGGCACGCAGTGAGTCGGGCCATCTTCTCCTTGTTCAACCGAAGCACATATAGGAGCGTTTTCCGGGCAACCATCATATTGACCTTTACCTTTCCTAATACATTGAACACAATTACCACCACTCGTGCCCTCTACCTCACCATCATCTGATATATTTGTTTGCACAGGATTACAGATTCCCTGCGACAAAATGAGCTGCTTATACTGTTTTACTAACGCATTGCGATCGAGAATTTGATTCTGATCTGCGGGAGCGAGTGCTGCGGGACAAGGTTCTGCTTCAGACTCTTCAGAAGCCTCACCTTCTGGCGCAGCAGAACAACACGGCTCTGTCTCACAAAAACCGTTGCGCTTGAGCCACAAAGACCATTCCGTCAAGCCAGACTTGCCCTCAGGTGTTTTCTCTGGCAAATCTGTAATCTCGACGACTTCAGCTTTTTCTGCTACTTCTGAACACTCAAATCGCGTTTGACATCCGCCACAACTATACCAAGTCATTCCACTGCGTATACTTCTTCTACAAATTGGCTTATCAGACAAAGGATCACACACATATTTACCATTATGCTGCGCATCAAAAGGATCGCCTCTTACACAAGTGTGACAAACGTAATTGGAGCAATATGCAGGAATAGGAGTGACAGGATCCACACCTCCGGCAATCGATCGCTGTATATCTGGTTTGAAGCAATCATCGTCAGTAGTGCACTCGTAGCATTCTCCGTTATGGCAGAAAGGCTTTGCACCAGAGCATTCCCCCCCTTCTTTACCACAAGTACAAATTCTATCTCGATTGCGGCAAGTCTCTGCGCCGTCGGCACAACTGCATGTATCGGTGCTGCTGGGACAGACCTCACCGCATTTACCACAATTTACAGGAGTCGTCACATCCGTTTCGCAATACTCATCATCAGTTGAAATACATTCTCCATAGCCATCATTGCATCCATCTTCCTGACAAACATAACCTTCAATCGTTTTAAGACAATAACGACGTCCATGTTTGGATTCACAACTTGTCTCAAAATTGCCGCAATGCAAATTATCATTGCATTCGGCATGTTCATCGATTTGGCCATCGCAGTTGTCATCAATACCATCGCAGGTGTCATCCAATGAATCCAACTTGGCTTTTTCGGTAGGCGTACAAGCCAACTCACACCCATTGGCATCGATACGATCGCCATTCACATATCCTTTAGCACACCCCTTATTCTCTTTCGTCACATCGATCGCGCATTGCCCATCAATACAAGCGTAAGCATCTACATGAGCGCTCTCGATTTCCCCGGTTTCAGGATTGACTTGATCAAAATTGCATTTAACCCCGCATGCGCCACAGTTTTCGATCGTGCTCAGCTTCCCGTCTGCTCCCCAAAAATCTTCATCAATGCGACCATCGCAGTTATCATCTTCCCCGTTACACAACTCGGGAAGCATACCATTTCTTTGTGCAACAGCGCATGCTGCAGGAGGGATTATCTCTCCTTCATTTTCATCGTTTACGATACATTTTACGCTACCATTGCCCTTGTCATCCATGAGATAAGTCCAGACACCTTCACAACGGCAATGTGATTGAGTGCCATTCTCGCTCGGATACATGGGCTTATAGCACTCTCTGCCAATGCTCAGGCAACTCGCACCCAGAACGGCATAATCGCACTCCACACTCTGCTCACAGCCATTTGTTCTATCACCATCTAAATCGATAAACCCTTCTTTACATTCATCATAAGAACAAAAGCCATTGTCACATATAGCATTCTTGACATTAAAGACCTTACAACGATTATTACACGCGCCACAGTGATTCAGATGGTTGTAAATAAGACCGTTCTCTTCGTTGAGAACCGGCTTGTCATCCTTCCCCAGTAAGATGAAGCCTTCATCAACAATACCATCGCAGTTATCATCAATCGCATTGCAAACTTCTATTGTCCCCGGATGAACAGTAGCTCTCGTATCATCGCAGTCGGCATCACAAATTTCAGTTCCGTCATTGTTACCAGGGCAGAGCGACCGACAAGACTTATAGCCATCTTTATCAAGATCTGATTTTTCATCCACAGACCCATTGCAATCGTTATCTTTTCCATCACATTTTTCATAAGATCCGGGATAAATTTCATTATCATAATCATTGCAGTCGATCTCTATTGCTTCCCCTGTATCCCGATCAATACGCCCGTTCCACAAGAAACCATCTTCATCATAATCACAGAAGAACGCATTTCCATTTCTGTCAAGAGGAACATTTTTATCTTCATCCCAGGTAATCTTATTCTCCCATGCTTCACCTGAATACTGATCCCGCGACTTTGATTTCCCAGTATCTTCATCTGTTAAACCATTGCAGTCATTATCTTTTCCATCACATATCTCGAGTGCGGCTTCCTTACCATCAAAAGCCGGATACACATCCTTATCGTTATCATTACAATCGACGACTAAAGTCTTTAAGCTGCATTGTCCTTCCGCACAATCGCAAGCCTGGACGCCGTCACCATCCTTATCGAAGGATTCATCGATAGAGATTACACCATCACCATTCACATCGACGCCTTCATCTGTAGCGCCGTTGCAGTCATTGTCGATAAGATCACCACAGAGTTCGACAGTCTTGGGACGATTGCTGCATTCAATCCCTCGCCCATCCGTTCGGCATTGCATTCGGCCGCCGCTGGAGCACGCACCAACACAGCAAATATCCCCCTTACCTCTCAAGCCCTGAAGC
>JAEEGL011101262.1_pt1 | contig 16505 bp, 23 predicted proteins | sample 9134231 | NCBI WGS metagenome assembly JAEEGL01 (sample SAMN16246548, study PRJNA631951) | gut metagenome | biome: gut microbiome; feature: rumen; material: fiber-attached | host: Bos | place: Iran: Karaj | collected 2018-10
CCGCAGGACCTGTATCACGCATGGAATATGTTCTATACCGAAGAATCGGGCTGGGTAACGGTCAGCTTTGAGATCCGGGGAGATGATTGGAACCGGATGGATCTGACCTTCTCGGCTAACGGCGCAGATGCTACATTCATCGGAGACGGAAGCAACTATTCCGATGTCTATTCTTACTGAACGACAGAACGGATGGTGAAGTGATGAGAGGAAAACAATTGGATTATCTGGGAGTCAGCGCCTTCTGTGAAAGTATGGCAATGATGGTGCAGGCTGGTATTCAGACGGATGAAGCCATCACGCTTCTACAGAGCGAAAAAAGCCATCAGGGCGGCATTTTGGAGCAGGGGCTTGTCGTCATGAAGGAGCAGGTCGATCGTGGCAGTGGGCTTGCCGCCGCCATGAAAGCCAGTGGAATTTTCCCGGAATACGCACTGCAAATGGTCGAAGCAGGTGAAAGTTCTGGGCGGTTGGAGGATATCCTGTTCCGCCTGGCCGCCTATTATGCAGACCAGAAGACCATCTCCGAAAAACTGCGCAGCGCCGTCACATATCCGACAGCTATGTTGGTGCTGATCATTGCTGTGCTGGCAGTGATGCTGATCATGGTGCTGCCGGCTTTTCAGGATGTGTATGATAATCTGACAGGCAGTCTTGCAGCCTCCAGTTACAGCTATGTGCGCTGGGCCTACGGCTTCTGCTGGTTCGCACTGATTCTGATGCTGCTGCTCACAGCGGCGTTGGTGACGGGACTTGTGATGTGGAACAGAGGAAAACGTGAGACAGTGGAGGCATTTCTGCGGAAGAATCGCCTCTCCGCATCCATACTGGAGAGCATGGGGATGTTCCGGTTTACTTCAGCACTGGCAACCTTCCTGGCCAGCGGCGAGATGCAGGATGAGGCGGTGCTTAACAGCATACCTATGACTGACTACGCCCCGGTGGAAGAAAAGCTGAAGCGCTGCGTAGAGCGCATGGAAGAGGGCCACAGTATTGCACAGGCAGCCTATGACGAGGAGCTGTTTGAACCAGTGTACGGGAGGATGCTGCTGGCCGGAGAGCGCAGCGGAAACCTCGAGCATGTCTTGGGCAGACTGACCCGGCTGTTGGAAGAAAATTGCGGCAACCTGGTCGAGCGCCTTGTCGGCATCATCGACCCGCTGCTCTCGGGTGTGCTAATGTTCACCGTCGGTTTGTCGTTGCTGAGCGTCATGCTTCCTCTAATCGGAATGATGAATGCCATCGGCTGACGGAGAGATACCATGTATTCGGACAAATTGGTTAAAAAACGAGTCTGGCTGCTGTGGGTTTTGGGACTGATACTGGCGGTTGCAATGCTGTTGATGTTCTTTTCAGGCAAACCGGGGCGAGATCTCAGCGACAACAGCGCAGATGCAATCCGCGCGGCAGTACAACGCTGTGCACTGCAGTGCTACGCGGTAGAAGGAGTATATCCGCCGGATCTGCAGTACTTGGAGCTCAATTATGGTCTCCAGATCAACCACCAGGATTTTTACGTCACATTTGATGCGTTTGCGTCAAACCTGCCGCCAACAGTACGAGTCACGAAAAGATAAGAAGATCAGAGAATTCATCTGAAAGGAGGACGGACCAGTCAATGAGAGAAGAAAAGCGCTCGCCGCTGGGGTTATATACCATCGGGATTGCCGCATTGTTTCTGGCGGGCTTCCTCCTTTTGGTCGTTTTCGGCGCCAAGAGCTATCAGAGGACCACAGACGGGCAGAATAAGAACATGCATAGCCGTGCGCTTCTGTCTTATCTCTCTACAACAATAAAAGCTTATGACACCTCAGGTGCGGTCTCGGTCCAAGGAACGGAAGAGGACGGACAGGTGCTCTGGCTGAGAGACGGATCCAGCGGCTATGCGCTGCGAATCTATGTTCGGGACGGTATGTTGCTGGAGGACTATGCGGCAGAGTCTGCTGCGCTCCGACCGGAAGAAGCGCAGCGAATCGGAGAGACGGAACAATTTGAAATTTTGTTTCTCGCGGGAGATTCGCTGCGGGTGACGACGGATGCGGGCAGCGTGCTGCTGCATCTGCGGAGCGGGGAGGCCAGCACATGAAGAAGAACGGCCAGATTACAGGTTTTTACTTGGAGACTCTGCTGCTGATCGTCGTTTTCATCGCGATTATCCTGGTGCTGACACAGGTCTTCGGGCTGGCTCAGGTTCAGAGTTCTGGAGCGAGGGAACTTACTGACGCAGTGATCCTCGCCGGGAATACTGCGGAAGCAGTGTCCATGAGCCGAACGGTGAATGAACTGCTGGAGATACTGAACGAGAATGGGAATGCCGAACTGCTGCCGGACAATACTGGACTGTCGGTCCGTTACGGAACAGATCGGAAACCAGACCCGGAGGGGATCTACCGGGTTAATGTAAACTGGCTTCCAGAAGAGAGCGATTCAGGGACTTTGATTCGGAGTTTGATTCAGGTCTGTTGCAGAGAAAGGCAGGCGCCAGTCTACGAACTGGAGACAGAAGTTTTCCTGCAGGGGGTGGACGCATGAAACAGGTGCCCATCAAACTGGGCCCGCTGGCATTGCTTCTGGCGGTCATCAGCATTTGCCTCACGACGCTTGCCATACTGACTTTTACAACAGCGAGGGCGGACCTGCGCCTTGCGCAAAAATATGCTGAAACCGTGAGTACACGCTACGAACTCGAACGGGAAGGACAGGAATTTCTGAGGGAACTTAGTGAGACAGACTCCGCGGATTACAGTCTGATGGACTGGGAGCGAGATGCCTCGGGCGTTTACTGGGAGGAATTCTCCAGCGACGGAGCCACACTGCGCATCGGCTTCAAGCCTAGCCGCGACACAGGCTATCAGGTGGTATCCTGGAGACATGAGAAGGGCTGGATGGAAGACGAGAGCATCGGAACACTTTGGGACGGGGGTTTTTAAACCATGACCATGCAGGAAATCTTGCAACAAGCAATAACGTCTGACGCTGCCGATATTTTTCTGATTGCCGGACTCCCGGTGACTTTTAAATGTGGCGGTCGTCAGGAACGGATACCAGATGCCTTTCTAAAACCTGATGACATCAAGGCCCTAGTCGATGACATCTATGAAATCAGCCATCGCGAGCGCTGCAACCTGGAGCGCGGCGTGGATGACGACTTCTCTTTTGCCGTGCCGCAGATGGGACGGTTTCGTGTCAATGTGTTCCGTCAACGCGGCTCGCTGGCAGCGGTTATCCGTGTGATCCGCTTCGGCCTGCCGGATCCGGTAGAACTCGGAATCCCGGAGAGCGTGCTGTCTTTGGCGGAAAACAAAAAAGGCCTGGTGCTGATCACTGGTTCGGCTGGAACAGGCACGTCTACAACACTTGCCTGTATGATCGACCGAATCAACCGCAGTCGAGACTGTCACATTATCACGATGGAAGACCCCATCGAGTATATCCACCGACATGATAAGGCAATCGTAACACAAAGGGAGATCTCTGTAGACACTCCGGGATATCTGGAATCCCTGCGTTCAGCTCTGCGTGAGAGCCCGGATGTGATTCTGTTGGGAGAGATGCGTGATTATGACACCATTTCAGCGGCAATCACAGCTGCGGAGACAGGCGTACTGTTGCTCAGCACTCTGCACACCAGCAGCGCGGCGAACACCATTAATCGTATTCTGGACGTCTTTCCTGCCAACCAGCAGAAACAGGTGAAGATCCAGCTTGCACAGATCCTGAAGGGTGTAGTCTGTCAGCAGTTGGTACCCTCGACGGACGGCAGGCAGCTGGCAGTGTTCGAGATCATGAAGAGCACTACGGCGATCCAGAATATGATCCGGGAGGACAAGTTGCATCAGCTGGAATCAGCAATGCAGGCAGGCGCTGCTGACGGCATGTGCACCATGGACGGGAGCCTTCTGAAACTCTATCGGGAGAAGAAGATCACAAAGGATACTGCGCTGCTATCCTGCGTCAACTACGAAAATATGTTGAAGCGGCTAAGTATGTAAAAAATATAGAATAAAAAAAGAGAATAGCTGTTGAACAGAACCGGAATCTGGTATTTAGGGTGATCTACGAATGAGAATGACAGAATCAAAACCGAATGTTCTGTACGTGCGGATGTTAGGAGGATTTTCCGTGCGATGGAACGGCAAACTGATTGCGGGCGGTTCCAAGGCAAGCGAATCACAGCTGACGAGCCTGCTCCAGATCCTGATCCACAACCGGGAACACGGTGTGACGCGCGATCGTTTGGAAGAGCTGCTTTTCGAAGACCGTGACATGGCAAATGTCCACCATGCCCTCCAGAGTGTTATTTACAACACCAAAAAGAAATTGGAGCGGGCGGGGCTCCCTCCGGTCAACTATATTGTACAGCGCAAGGGGGTCTTCTTCTGGACCGACGAGTTGCCGCTAATAGAAGACGCGGCAGAGTTTGAACACCTGTTTCATGAGGCACAGGAAACCGAAGACCAGGATGAAAAACTGGCCCTCTATCAGGAAGCTTCACACTGGTACACCGGTGAATTCCTGCCGAACCAGACAGCAGTGATCTGGGTGGCACAGGAAGCGAGACGGCTGAAGGAGATGTTCTGTCTCTGTGCTGAACGGGCAGCAGAGCGTTTGCGAGAAAACCAGGACTACTTCCAGATGGAGGAACTCGGAACCCGGGCAGCAAAAATTGATCCGCTGGCTGACTGGGAAACCCTGACCATGGAAGCCCTGGTTTCGCTGGGACGGTATGAGGAGGCCCGCAAGCTCTATGATGACACGGTGCAGTACTACTTCAATGAGCAGGGACTTCGCCCGTCGAAGAAGATGATGCAGCAGCTCGAGCGCCTTGCCACCGGGATGCAGCACCAACATGAGGCGCTGGATGTGATCCAGGCGGAGCTCACAGGCAGACATGACGAGTTCCCGGGCGGTTATCTCTGCAGTTACCCGATCTTTGTGGGAATCTATCGGATGGTGGAGCGCATGCTGGAACGTGGCGGGCAGTCGGTTTATCTGATGCTATGTACTGTCATCGACGGAAAAGGGAACCCTTTACGCGACGGACCGATGCTTGAGGAACTCACCAAACGGATGGGAGATGCGATCCGCCGTTCTATCCGCCGCGGCGACGCCATGTGTCAGTACGGCAAAGGCCAGTATCTGGCGCTGTTGGTTAACACCACGCGTGAAAACTGCGGAGTGGTACAAAAGCGCATCAACGAGCGATTCATCATTGGGCGTCAGCGCACCAAGATTGAATACTACGTCAACTCCGTTTTCTGGACCCCGCCGGTTGAGATGACGGACTCCGAGATGAGAAAGAAACCGCAGGGCTGACAAGATGAATAGAAAAACGCAATGGTATATCGGAGCGCCGAATGGAGTCATACTATGTATCAATGGCAACAACGAAGGCGAGCTCTCCGGAGAATTCTACCATAGTTACAGCTCGGAACCCGTCCCTTTTAACGGTATTGGACAAATGACGCTGCGCATGGAGCAACTTTACGACTGGCTGCGCTTTCCATATCCCGGCACCAATAACCGGAGCTTCGGCCCGATAGAAAAACCGAGCGGGATCATCCGCGAAAGGAATAGAATTATGAGTGACGACGTACTTTTGAGTAAACATGGAGACATCGGAACATTTATTGTCCGCGTTCAACACCGACAGAACAGCAGTTGGCAGGGCAGGATTACTTGGATGGAAGAGGATAAGACCATCCAGTTCCGCTCTGTCTGGGAGATGATCAAGCTGATTGAAAGTGCGGTGGACCAGGTGAGCATTCACGAGGAGGACGACGAAGAAGAAAGCTGGTTCCCAAAAGAGAAATAAGACGAAAGGATATGCCATACATGCTGACGATAGATAAACTGCGCAGTTACGGCGCAAATGTGGAGGAAGGATTGGCCCGCTGCATGAACAACGAGGCCTTTTATCTGAAGCTGGTCAATATGGCTGTGGATGATGCCGGATTTGAGCGTCTACGTACAGCCGTGGAAAGCGATAATCAGAAAGAAAGCTTTGAAGCCGCCCATGCTCTGAAAGGTATGCTTGGCAACCTGTCGCTGACGCCGCTTTTTACCCCGGCTTCTGAATTGACGGAGATGTTGCGGGCAGAGGGAAAAGGAGATGCCGCGGAACTATGGGGGCAGATTGAGGAACAAAGAAACAGACTCCTTGCACTACGGGATGAATCCTGAGAGAAAATCGCAGCAGGAGCAACAGGCAGAACAACGCGGGAAAACTCTGAAGAAACGAAACTACCAACAGGAATTGGATCGCATTATCGCCGCGCAGGGAGAGAAGAAGCCGCGTCTGTTGCTGCACAGCTGCTGCGGACCATGCTCTGCGCCGGTACTGGAATATCTCACGCAGTACTACGAAGTCACTCTGCTCTGGTATAACCCGAACATCTACCCCCGGGAGGAATTCGACCGACGCTTGGAAGCGCAGCGCAAGCTGATTCGAGCAATGGAACTGGAAGAACGCGTACAGATTATGGAACTCCCATATGGGAGCGAGAAATGGTACCGGGCAATTGAAGGTCTGGAAACGGAGCCGGAGGGCCGTGCGCGTTGTACGGAATGTTTTCGTCTCCGGCTGCAGGAGACGGCAAAGGTTGCGGCTGAGAGAGGGTTTGATTGCTTCTGCAGTACGCTGACGCTCTCCCGGCATAAAGACCCTGTGCGCATCAACGCGCTGGGAGAAGCATTTGCAAAAGAGTATGGTGTGAAGTGGCTGCCATCAGAATTTAAGAAGCGCGGCCGCGAACTGCGGTCCCGGGAGCTCTGTGAACAGTATGGAATTTATCGGCAGGATTATTGCGGGTGTGAATATTCCGTAAGAAACAACCGACAGAAAGAGTACGAGGTCCAAAAATGAAAGTAAGAAAAGCGATTATCCCCGCTGCAGGTTTGGGTACGCGTCTGCTGCCCAACACCAAGAGCATCCCGAAGGAAATGCTGCCGCTGGTCGACAAGCCGGTGCTGCAGTATATCGTCGAGGAGGCCGTCGCTGCGGGCGTTGAGCAGATTCTGATTATCACCAACCGCGGCAAATCGCCTATTGAAGACTACTTTGACTATGCTCCGGACCTGGAGGAGCGCCTCCTGAAAGATGGCAAGGAAAAGGAAGTCCAGACGGTCCGGGCGGTGGCGGACATGGCCGACGTGCTCTTCCTGCGGCAGAAGGAGACCAAAGGTCTGGGCCATGCGGTCTGGCGCGCCAGAAGCTTTGTTGGGAATGAACCCTTCGCCGTACTGTTGGGCGACGATATCATGCTGGGGGAGAAACCGGTATTAAAACAGCTGGTGGAAGCGAGCGAGGCAAACGAGTGCAGCGCGGTTGCCATCCATGAGGTACCGGATGACCTGATTGTGAAATACTCCTCTGTCAAGCTGGAGGAACAGCTCGGCGAGCGTGTATACCGCATCAGTGACATGAACGAGAAGCCGACGCTGGAGGAGAAACTCTCCAACTTCGCTATTCTTGGCCGTTATGTGCTGACTCCGCGGGTATTCGACATTCTGGAGCACACGACGCCTGGCCGGAACAACGAGATTCAGCTGACCGACGGCATGAAGGAACTCGTGCGGCATGAGAAGATGTGCGGAGTGGACTTCGAAGGCCGGCGCTACGACACGGGAAACCTGAAGGGGTATCTTGAGGCGATCATCGACTTCGCACTGCGCAACGAAGAGGCCGGAGACTGGCTGCGAGAATTTATCCTGCAAAAAGCAGAAAAGCTACGGTAAAACGGGATTTAACAGTTGACATCTCTCTGCCCGATACGGTATAATAACCACTCGACGGCCTGTCCGTCGAGTGGTTTTCCATGTCAACTACTTCCTCAGGAAGCGGAAGCTTACCTGCTTCGGAATTCCGGTTCGGGGGATGTTGAGTATTCATGTTTGAAAGGAGTGCATACATATGCTTCGTACCTATCAGCCTAAGAAACGCCAGCGCAGCAAGGAGCATGGCTTCCGCAAGAGAATGCGTACCGCCAATGGCCGCAAGGTTCTTGCCCGCCGCAGAGCAAAAGGCAGAGCAAAACTCAGCGCCTGACTTTTTTGTCAGTGACAGTGAGCAGGAATGAGGCAAGCAGAAGGTGCTTCACAGGGCGGCGTAATCCGCCCTTTCGGCATTTTCCGGGCCAGTGGGAGGCTTTGACTTGAATCCTGGCACCAGCATTAAACTCAACAGCGACTTTCGTCGGATCTATGCAAAGGGAAAGAACGCTGTCAGCTCAAGCGTGGTGGTCTACTGCCGAAAAAACCGACTCAAGGGGATCCGCGCGGGCTATACCGTCTCCAAAAAGCTTGGTACGGCCGTTGTTCGCAACCGGATCCGCAGGCGCCTGCGCGAAATCATCCGCCTAAACAGCGAGGAAATCCAGCAGGGCTGGGATCTGGTCCTTGTCGCGAGAGCACGGGCGGTTGATGTCGATTACCACAGGCTGGAGGCAGACGTGCTGGGCTGCCTTGACCGACTTCATCTTCTGAAGAAAGATGTGATATCATGAAGCAGGTTCTTCTTGCGATGATCCGGTTTTATCGGAAATATATCTCTCCCAGCCGGCCGCCATGCTGCCGGTTTACGCCCACCTGTTCCCAGTACGCGCTTGAGGCTGTTGAAAAATACGGCGCTCTGAAGGGCGGATGGCTTGCCCTGAAGCGCGTATGTCGGTGCCACCCGTTCTATCACGGGAAGCACCCCTATTATGATCCGGTTCCCTGATGGAACCGAAGAAGATTTGAGGAAAGAATACAATGTGGAGTACAATCACAAAACCCTTTGCATGGCTGATGATTTGGTTATATAACCTGACCGGAAGCTATGGCTGGGCCATTATCTTCTTTGCACTTGCGGTCAATCTGATACTTACCCCCTTCATGGCCAAAAGCAAGAAGAGCATGATGCGTTCTACCCGCCTGCAGCCCAGAATCCAGGAACTGCAGCGCCGCCACGAAGGGAACCCGCAGAAGCTGAACGCGGAGATGCAGAAGCTCTATCGCGAAGAGGGTGTCAACCCGATGTCCGGCTGCCTGTGGTCCCTGATTCCCTTCCCGATTCTGATCGCGCTGTACAGCGTTATTCGTCAGCCGCTGACCAGAATGATGTTCGTGACAGAAGACTTTGTTAATACGCTCCAGAATTTCTTCGTGGAGCAGGGACTCTATGAGCTCCCGGCTCGAGTAGACGCCTATCGGGAAATCAAGCTCACCAAACTCGCCCATGACAACTGGGATTTGGTACAATCCGGCCTTGCCGGGAAAATCGACCCAAAATTCATGGATGTCGACTTCTCGTTTCTTGGCCTCAACTTGGGCGACCAGCCCCGGTGGAATTTCTTTACAGATACCGACTGGAGCGATGTCCATGTTTGGCTTCCGGCACTTGGATTGTTCCTGATTCCATTTATTTCGGCAGGCCTTTCCTGGGTATCCATGAAGATCAGTTCCGCGACAAACCCGCCCGCTGCACAGGACTCTCAGAGCGCAGCGACCATGAAAAGCATGAACCTGATGATGCCCCTGATGAGCATCTGGATCTGCTTCATCATGCCGGCAGCCATGGGCATCTACTGGATTGCCAACTCCGTATTCGGTATTATCCGTGATTACACACTCACCAAGATCTATAAGAAGCAGTTGGACATCGAAGACGCCGAGCGAAAAGCTCAACGCGATGCCAGAGAGTGGGAGCTGGAAAAACAGAGAGAAGAGACGGAGCGCCTCCGTGCAGAGGGAAAAACCGAAAAGAACACCAACACCAGCAAGAAAAAAATTCAGGCCAACGAGAAACAGAAAAGCGATGAACGCAAAGCTGCGCTGGATCGTGCGGAACGTGCCGCGCGTCGGGAGCGTCTCGGCGTAAAGGAAGCGGAGAAACCTGCTTCCCAAGTAGGCAACCGCCGTTATGCCAGAGGGCGTGCTTATGTCCCGGATCGTTACACCAACCCGGAGAACGCGGAAGAGGCGACGCTCCGGGCAGCGTTGGAATCTGAGGATGCCGCCTCCATCGATGATACAGTGGAGGAGACTGCAGCGGAAGCAGAAAGTGTTGTTGCTGAAGCCAGTACTGCCTTTACCTCAGAGGAGAAAAGTGCCGACGTTGAGCCTGCCGCAGAAGAGAACGGAGAAAACGCATGATCAATTATATGGAAAAAACCGGCCGAACCGAAGAGGAAGCCGTTGAGGCTGCCCTGCTGGAGCTCGGTATGGAGCGCGATGATGTTTCGGTGGAAATCATAGAACGCTCGAAATCCGGCTTTCTCGGAATCGGTGCTCAGCCTGCACGGGTCCGCGTAAGCTGGGAGACCGAGGACGCGCCTGTCTCTGCCATTCCGGATGTTCCGGCAGCAGAGAATAATAAGCCAGCACCTGAAAAGAAGACTGAGAAAGCACAGGAACAGCCAAAGGAAAAGAAGGAGGCTCCCATTGCCCCTGCTGCCCCGGTTGATGAGCCGGAAGACTATGCTGCGGTACGTACATTTCTGACGGGCCTGATGGAGCGCATGGGCATAGAGGCGGAGATCACCATGACAGAACGTGAAGGCGGCGGAATCAACGTCGATCTTGCAGGTCCGGGCATGGGCGCAGTTATCGGACGCCGGGGCGAGACCCTGGATGCTATCCAGCACCTTACCAACTATGCAGTGAACCACGGTAACGAGAAGCACCTGCGCATCAGTGTTGACGCGGAGAATTACCGTGCCAAACGCGAGGAATCGCTGACCAGGCTCGCCGAAAAAATGGCTGAGAAGGCGATCAAGTATAAACGCAGCATGGCTTTAGAACCGATGAACTCCTATGAGCGACACGTGATCCACACTGCACTGCAGAATTATGAAGGCGTGACCACAGCATCAACCGGCACCGAACCGAATCGCCGTGTGGTGGTCAGTTATGTCCGCTCCGAGCAGACAAACAATCGCAAGCCTCAGAGCAGAGAATGGGCATAACCCCGGAATGCCGCATTTCTTGAATCTGTTCAGTCAACATTCTTTCTATTTCACAGAACGGAGGAACGCAAGCTATGTATTTTGAGAAGATCAGAAATGCCCTTGCACAGCAGTTTGAGATCGACCCTGAAACGGTTACCCTGGAAACCAGCCTGATTGATGATCTCGGCGCAGACTCCCTCGACGTGGTCGAACTGATCATGTCTCTGGAGGACGAGTTCGGAATCAGCATCTCTGATGAGGACGCGGCACAACTGTACACCGTCGGTCGCATTGTCGATTATCTGGACAATCTGAAATAAGCCTAAAGACAAAAAATAAGAACAGCTCCGTCTCTTTCTGAGACGGAGCTGTTCTTTTATCTTCCACGCCGCCAGGCGACATATTCCTCGAGAGTGATTCCGCGTTTGGTAATTTCTCTCGCGAATTTTTCACCCACATATCGATAATGCCAGGGCTCGTAGACAATGCCGGTGATGTCGCTGGTTCCGGGCGGGTAGCGAAGAATAAATCCGTATTCCACGGCGTGCTCCCGAAGCCAATGCTGTGTTCCGGTAGTTTCCTGCCATTCTGTCAGGTAGGGATAAGTCTCATCAATGATATCCGCTGCGAGGCCCAGCTGATGTTCGCTGGTGCCGGGATAGGCAACCTCCTCCGCGGCGAGGAGGGCAGCTTCTTCAATTGTGCAGTAGTGTTCCTGCATGACGCGGATTATTTTGTTGTCAAACAGGGCTTGTTGATCTTCCTGTGTGCGGTACGCAGAACAGATCATCGGGAAACCGCCCCATCCGTCTCGACAGTCCTGCATCATCTGCCAGCAGATCGATGCGCAGCGTTTATCCAGCTGATACTCCGCAACAACGGTGTCCAGTTCGGGAACGTAGTCTTTTTCTATCGGGGAGGCGGCGCTTACGATGGTCAGCAGATCAAGCTGCAAAGAATCAAGGCGCTCACGCTTCACGTGGGGAAGTGATTCCAAACGCTCTGCGGCGGCGGCGTGATATGCCTGCTCATTCCAGGCGTAGGTCTCAATTTCTTCGAGCCGATCTGTGAGGAGCAACTCCGCCCGGTAATCCGCCTGTCGGTCGGCGCGGTACTGGAGCAGCTGCTGAATGGACAGGCCGGCCATCAGAGTCAGCAGTAGGAACAGTACCGTAATCAGGACTTCTCTTCGGTTCGGTTTCATCATATCTCCAGTCAGAACTTCTGATCAAACTTGTAGCTGATGTCCTCTTCCAGGCTCATCCGCATTTCTGTCTTCTGTGGAATACGGCGGAGAGCAGGAATGTTCTTCAGCAGAACAATGGCAGCGGTCAAAATCAGCAGCATGCGCAGCAGGTTATCATCGATGACCAGAACCGTCACAAGAATGGAAACCAGGGCACCGACAATAGCGCCCAGAGATAGGTAACGGGTGAGAAAAGTAACCACAGCAACCGCAAGAAAAGCTGCTGCGCCTAAAGAGAGATCTGCACAGAGCATGGTTGCAGCCATGCAGATGCTGGCGTGGCTTCCCCGGAAGCGGTTATATACTGGGAAAAGACGGCCAAAACACAGACAGAAGCCCGCAAATGCACAGCCGATGTCAAAGTAACCCTTGATACTGAGCAGAAGACCGCCCAGAAGAATGGGAACAAAATCCCGTACGAGTTCCACGAGAACCAGTTTGACAAACCCCTTATAGCCAAAGAGACGGCGGAAATTCGAGATGAACATCCGTTTCTTTCCGATCCGGTGCAGGTCTTTGTGAAATACAAAGACCGAGGCGATTGAGAGCGTACTGATGCTGCCGATATTGTAGGCGACGAATGCAATGATGATCAGCAAAATCCAGTAACCGATCATTCCTGATCTCCCTTCTGCCGAATAATCAGATGGATCGGCGTCCCCTCAAGGCCGAACACGGAACGGATCTGGTTTTCGATGTATCTCTGATAGGAAAAGTGGAACAGTTCCCGGGAATTGCAGAAAATAACGAAACAAGGCGGCTTGATTCCAGTCTGCGTCATATAGTAGATCTTCAGCCGGCGGCCTTTGTCCGTGGGCGGTTGTACCCGCATCTGTGCATCTGCAAGAACATTGTTGAGCATGCCTGTCGTGATGCGCATATTGCTTTGATCGTTGACATAGTTAATGAGCTCGAAGAGCTTTTCTGTTCGTTGGCCGGTCAACGCAGAGATGAAGAGAATCGGAGCATAAGTCATAAAACCGAGATCACGCATGATGTCCTTGCGCATCTTTTCCATGGTGCCGGTTTCCTTTTCCACAAGATCCCACTTGTTCACGACAATGATGCTTGCTTTTCCGGACTCATGAGCGAGTCCGGCTATCTTGGTATCCTGGTCGGTGACGCCGTCGCGTCCGTCGATGAGAATCAGGCAGACGTCAGCGCGCTCAACAGCGAGCTGTGCACGCATGACGGAGAACTTCTCCACGCGCTCCTCCACGCGGGACTTTCGGCGGATTCCGGCAGTGTCGATAAAGACATATTTCCCGTGTTCATTTTCAAACGGCGTATCCACAGCATCTCGGGTGGTGCCGGCGATGTCGGAGACGATGACCCGCTTTTCACCGAGAATGCAGTTAATGAGCGAGGATTTACCCACATTGGGCTTGCCGATGACTGCGACGCGAATAATGTCATCCTCAACAAAGTCGTCCTCTTCATCGGGGAAATGTTCCATGCAGGCATCCAGCAGGTCACCGGTTCCGTGACCGTGTACGGCGGAAACGGGAATGGGATCGCCCAGACCGAGAGAATAGAATTCATACAAAGTCGGGTCCACAATGCCGGTAGAATCAGCTTTGTTGACAGCAAGGACAACCGGCTTGCGGGAACGCTGCAACATGGCGGCGACATCCTGGTCCGCGGCTGTGACGCCGGTCCGGATATCCGTGACCAGTACGATCACTGTGGCGGCGTCAATGGCGATCTGAGCCTGCTCGCGCATGAAAAGCAGAATTTCGCTGTCTGTAGAAGGTTCAATACCCCCGGTATCGACAATATCAAAGGTCCTGCCGCGCCATTCACAGGTAGCATAGAGGCGATCCCGTGTGACACCGGGCGTATCTTCTACAATGGAGAGCCGCTGCCCGACTAGCTTGTTGAACAGCATGGATTTCCCGACGTTGGGTCGCCCGACGATGGCGACAAGCGGTCTTGACATGGCGCACCTCCTTCCGTAATCATTCATGTGTTAATTGTACTGATAGTATTCTTCCTGCGGTCTCGCCGCGGTGGGGGATGTCTCCTGACGATGTCCGCATATAGCGTCCCACAGGGCAAAACCGTCGGATTCGGTCGGCCAGATCGAAACTCCAAGGGAATCTTCAGCCTGATGCAGAGTGACATCGTCCAGGAAATCCAGTTCCTGTCGACGCAGCATGTTCTGCGACACCAGGAGCCGGTGCCCCAAATCCTTTCCCTGAAGCTGGCGAATCAGATCTCCGCCGGTAACAAGACCGGCAACCGTGATCTGATGACCGAAAAAATCATTGACAATCGGATAAACGTGAATCTTCACCTGCGGGTAACGTGCTTCTGCACGTGCAGCCAGTTCAGCCAGGTAAGGCGCGGCGGCGGTCCCGGTGGCGATGCTGCAGTGCTGCGCACCGGGGTCTTCAGACAGGCGAAGAGCAGACCGGAACTCCGTCTCCAGCAGACGGAGCATGCCGATCCCGTTTTCCAACTGAGTATAGTCTTCATAAAATTCGTCCGGCGGGAGGGAGAGCCCTGCTTTTAGATAAAGTTCGTCCCCGCACCAGAATATACGGGAACCAAACTCGCTGACACAACGATCCCCGAAGCGGGTGACCTGTTCCACAGTCTCCAGCGCATGCTCCGGCGTGAAAGGACGCAGCGGCTCAAGACCCTCGCGAAATCGCGTCAGACCGACCGGGACGATGGACACACTGTGGACCGCGGGATATAATGCTGCAAGTTCGTGCATACTGTAGTCCAGCTCTTCACCGTCGTTCAAGCCGGGACAGCAGACAATCTGGCAGTTCATCACGATACCGGCGTTCGCCAGACGTTTCATAACAGCGATGCTCTCTCCGGCACGAGGATTTCGTAGCATCCGGACGCGCAACTCGGGATTCATCGTGTGCACGGAGACGTTGACAGGGCTTACATGAAGGTCGATAATCCTCTGAATCTCACGCTCGGAGAGATTCGTAAGAGTGATGTAATTGCCGAGAAGAAAGCTCAGCCGCGCGTCGTCGTCCTTGAAGTACATCGTCGGACGCATCCCTTTCGGAAGCTGATCAATAAAGCAGAAGACGCAGTTGTTCGCGCAGGAGCGCGGCCGATCCATCAGATAGCTCTCAAAATCCAGACCGAGGTCACCGCCCTCTGCCTTGCGCACATGCAGGCGATACTCCTGGCCGTTTGGACGCACAAGCACAAGCTGAAGGTCCCGGTCGTAGGCGAAGAATTTATAGTCAAGCACATCGACGATGCGCCGTCCGTTGATACTGAATAGCCGGTCGCCCACCGCGGCACGGTGTTCCAACGGACTGCCCGGGTCGATGGTGCGGATGATGTTCTCCATTCCGTCCTTTGAAAAAACAGAGGAGGAAAGGCCAGGCCCTCCTCCTCAAATTAGCTACTTACTTGCTCTCTTCAACATTAAGAACAACGCGGCCCTTATACTGACCACAAGCCGGGCAGGCGCGGTGAGGCATAACCAGTGCGCCGCAATTGGGGCATGCTACCAGTTCGGGAGCGGTGAGCTTCCATACGGAAGAGCGCCTCTTATCACGTCTCTGTCTCGAGACTTTTCCTTTTGGGACTGCCATGTAGTTGACACCTCCTGATCACAGCTGTTCTGAGCAGCTCCATTCTCCAAATTATGATTTATCCAATAACTGCTCAAGCACAGCAAATCTTGGATCGATTTCCTTCCCGCAGCTGCAGGGACCCAGATTCAGGTTCCTGCCGCAGCGAGCGCAAAGACCTTTACAATCCTCCCGGCATAGAAACTTGGTTTCCATGTCCAGAATGAAACTGGTGGCCAGGACTTCCTGAACGTCGATCTCAGTACCCTGCAGGACAAAGAGCTCGAGGTTGTCCTCACTCTCCTCCTCCGCTAGGATGGCATCGACGTCGGTTTCCTTGATGCTTTCAAACTCCTGGCCGCAACGGTCGCAGACACACAGCATATCGGCTGTGATTGTGCCCTGCATATGCAGGATGCCGGCCTCGTTGAAGAAGAGGCCTTCCGCCACGGGAGGGGTGAGATATTTCTTCACTGACGGAAAATCCAACCTGTCCGTTTCCATTTCTGTACGGAAAGGGAGACGGAGTTCCGGATTGACAATCAGTTCTCGCAGATCAAGCTGCATAAGACAATACCTCGCTCTCTGCAATGGCTAAAATATTATAGTCGAAGGCAAAAAGCTTGTCAACAGCAACTTGGCCGGAAGGCTTGCGAGCCCTTCGCCTGAAAACGGCACGGATCCAAGACGGGCGTACCGTTTTGAAACAGACTCGAAAGGGCGTGCTTACTTGAGCTCGACCGTGGCGCCAACGCCTTCGAGCTGAGCCTTGAGGGCTTC
>JAEEGL012240997.1_pt1 | contig 16505 bp, 14 predicted proteins | sample 9134231 | NCBI WGS metagenome assembly JAEEGL01 (sample SAMN16246548, study PRJNA631951) | gut metagenome | biome: gut microbiome; feature: rumen; material: fiber-attached | host: Bos | place: Iran: Karaj | collected 2018-10
AACCTCGTCTCACCCGTCGAACTGAAACTGCCGAGCGTAGTCAAGCAACACATCAAGGACCGCAACCTCGAGTACCACCAGTACACCGAGTTGGAGGAGGCCATCCCCCACTCCGACATCATCTACATGACCCGCATCCAGCGCGAGCGCTTCCCCGATCCCGAGGAATACGAGAAGGTGAAGAACTCCTACGTGCTGCGCAATTACATGTTGGAGAACTCGAAACCCAACTGCCGCGTGCTTCATCCGCTGCCCCGCGTCAACGAAATCCACGTGGATGTCGACGCCAACCCGAAAGCGTATTATTTCCAACAAGCACAGAATGGTGTTTACGCTCGTCAAGCACTCATCGCTTCTATTCTTGGATTCAAGTAACGAATCTTGAAATTAATAAATCTTGAAATCTTGAAATTAATAATTCTTGAAATCTATAGCTATGGAAAAGAAAAAAGAACTGACCGTGAGCGCCATTGAGAATGGCACCGTCATCGACCATATCCCCGCCGACAAAGTGTTCCAAGTCGTCAAGATTCTGGGCTTGGAGAAAGTCAGCAACCCCGTGTATTTCGGCACCAACGTGGAGAGCAAGAAATACGGCACGAAAGGCTTCATCAAAGTCTCCGACAAATACTTTGCGCCTGAAGATGTCAACAAAATCGCCCTTGTCGCCCCCACCGCCTCCATCATTGAAATCAAGGACTTTGAGGTCATCAAGAAGCAAACCGTCAGCATCCCAGAACGCATCGAGCACATCGTGAAGTGCTTCAATCCAAACTGCGTCACCAACAAGGAACATGACGTGCCGACCAAGTTCACTGTTATCAAGGACGCGCAAGGCAACATCAAGCTGCACTGCCATTACTGCGAAAAGAACACCACGCAAGACAAACTGGAATTCATCTGATCATGAAGAAAACTGGAATCATTATCGCCGTCATTTTGGGTGTCATACTCATTTGGGGCTGGACAACCTACAATGGCTTCGTGACCAAACAAGAGAACATGACCAAGGCTTGGAGCCAAGTGGAAAATGTCTACCAACGCCGCGCCGACCTTGTGCCAAACCTCGTTGCCTTGGTGAAGAACTATGCAGAATATGAACAAGGCACCCTCATTGACATCACGGAAGCACGTGCCAAGAAAGCCGCTGCTACCACCGTCAACATGGAAAACTACACCGAGAACGACCTGCAAAACTTCCAAACCGCGCAAGACGAATTAGGAGAATCCCTGAATCGCTTAATCGTGTCGGTGGAGAACTACCCCGACCTGAAAGCCAACGAGAACTACCTCACCTTGCAAGCCCAGCTGGCAGGCTGTGAGAACCGCATCCTAACGGAACGCGAGCGTTTCAACGAAGCGGCCAAAACCTACAATCAAAGTATCCGAAAGTTCCCAAGCAACATGATCGCCAACATGTTCGGCTTCGAGAAGCGGGCTTATTTTGAGGCTGATGCTGGGGCTGAAAAAGTACCAGAGACATTCTGAAAACTTGCATTAAATAAACACGGGCGGAACCCAATGGATTTCGCCCGTGTTTTTGTACATTTTTGCATGCATGAACCTAATAATCCCACAGTTAATATATCCCGTAAAAACTGTCTATGTTGATCCAACATTCCGTCATATAATACCTAATCAACTTATTCCTCAATCGTGTATGCTTGTTGAATCCCGCTTCGTCATTCTCATAATTGTTATGGATTTCGAAATCGTTCTTTAGGAAAGTCCAGTCTTTTTCGGTGAACAAATAGACCTTGAAAGAAATAACATCATAATGATGGTTTGACTCGTCAATAATAAGCTGCTGTCCGCATCTCTCAATACTAGCGAAATACATTTCCATCGCTTCTCTCACTTCTATTTTTGACCGAAACTCGGCAAACGCATACTCATTTTGGACGCCTTCCGTAGGATCTTCACAAGCCATAATTAAGGCGTTTTCTTTTTTGTATCCCCATCCGCTATTCGGACTTATCCAATCGGGGACCTTGTCCAAATAGTAGGGTATCTGATGGATGACGTATGCCGGAAGGGCGATTTCCGAGCCAATTTGAGCGACCTTCTTGGGTTGCTTGTTTGTTTTTCTTGAAAACAGGTTGGAAAAGATACTCATAGAAATTGTTGTTATTTTAGTGTGTTCGTTACATATCCGCTATTACACTCAAACATGACAGTTTTTGTATTTCCTACCACTAAAAAAGGGCTTACATTCGATAACAATTTGAAAATCAATTTTATATCGTAGTTAATCTCGCTTCTTCCCAAACATCCACCCAAATAATCCAGGCGTAGAAAACGCCGCATCCCAACATCCATGCCCCAATTCGGGATAAGTGACAAGAACGGCCTCATTGTTGCCAATCTCTCGCAAAGCATCATACATCTGAATGCTCCGCGAAGGCATGACTACGCCATCAAGCAAACCGTGAAAGATATAGACAGGAACGTCCTTCATGACATCTGCGTAGGCTGGGTCTCCCCCACCGCAGATGGCAATGGCCGCTGCAAACTTTTCCGGCCAACGCTGCAATGCGTCCCAAACACCAAAACCACCCATTGAGATGCCGCAGATATAAACTCGTGTTGAATCCACGGCACCAACATTAGCAAGACTGTCAAGCACAGCCATTACACCATGCAACTCGGTCGTAGGAACACTATCCATCGTATGTTCAGGCAGACTCCAATCAGTATTCACCCAACGCTTTTCATTTGGACATTGCGGAAGCATCAAAAGGAAAGGATAGTGAGCTGTCACAGTGTCGTCAAAGAAATACCTGATGCAATGCTTCAACTGCGCACAATTGTCGTTGCCGCGTTCTCCTGCGCCATGCAGGAAGATGACCAAAGGCAAGTGCTCTGGCATTGTATTAGCTGCTATAGAGCGATAGAGCCGATAAGGAAGCGTATCATTGCCTTCGATATGACGATGCACTTCAAATAAGCTCGTATCGGGCAATTGCCCAATTGCAGGCTCACTATTATCCTGAGCCTGCAAATGATGGCCAACCATCAACGCCAGCAGTATAAAGAAGAAATATTTCATCGTATTAAGGATGGCTATTTTCAAGAAATCGACCGCCTATAGATCCCCAAGGGAACGACATAGACGGTCGATTTCATAAAGACACGTGATGTTGATTAAGCTTGTGCCGTAGGCGCGCCCAAAGAGAACGGAGCGATGCCGCCGCCGTCTTTGATGGTGCCAAACTGTTGCTCGTATTTGGCGATATTGTCAGCCAAAGCCTTATACAAACGCTTGGCGTTCAAAGGGTTCATAATCACTCTTGAGCGCACTTTAGCCTTGGGTGTTCCAGGCATCATTTGGGCAAAGTCGACGATAAACTCGTTGGGCGAGTGCGTGATGATGGCCAAATTGGAATACTTGCCCTCGGCCACCTCGTCGCTAATCTCAATATTCAGTTGGTTTTTCTGATTGTTTTCCATAATGATTTGATATTAAAAAGCGGGGACAACCTTCTGGCCATCCCCGCTCGATTCAACAATAATTTTAGAGAGCGGCCTTTTCTTGCAGGGCCTCGTACTCTTCACGAGAGCCTACAATCAAGTCCTCATACTCGCGCAGACCCGTACCGGCAGGGATCTTGTGACCGACAATCACATTCTCCTTCATGCCAAGCAAGTAATCCGTTTTCGCAGCGATGGCGGCATTGGTCAACACCTTGGTCGTTTCCTGGAAGGAGGCAGCCGAGATGAAGCTGTCGGTCGCCAAGGCTGCACGGGTGATACCTTGCAGCACTTGGGTAGCCGTAGCCGGACGTGCGGGACGTACTGTCGGCAGTGCCAAGTCCTTACGCTTCAGCGCAGACTCTTCCTCACGCAACTGCATAGCCGAAATGATGGCACCCTTTTGCAGCTTGGTGGAAGCACCGTTGTCCTCCACAAAGAACTTACCATAGATGTCATCGTTCTCTTCTTGGAAGGTCAGTTTGTTGACCAACTCACCTTGCAGGAAGCGCGTGTCACCCGGATCGAGGATTTCAACCTTGCGCATCATCTGACGCACGATGACCTCAAAGTGCTTGTCGTTGATGACCACACCTTGCTGGCGGTACACACTCTGGGCCTCGTTGACGATGTACTCCTGCACCTTGGCAGGACCACTGATGGCGAGGATGCTGGCTGGAGTGATGACACCTTCTGAAAGCGGCTGACCCGCTTTCACAAAGTCATTCTCTTGTGCCAAAATCTGCTTCGAGGTCGGGATGAGGTAACGTTTCTCCTCGCCCGTCTTGGCCGTCACCACAACTTCACGGTTGCCACGCTTGAGCTTCTTCTCAAGGTGGACGATACCGTCAATTTCAGAAACGATAGCCGGATCGATGGAGTTACGAGCCTCAAACAGTTCTTGCACACGCGGCAGACCACCGGTGATATCGCCGCCTCCAGATACGTTACGCGGGATACGAACCAATTGATCGCCAGCATTGATGGCCTCGCCTTCATCCACGATGACGTGGGCATCGACGGGCAAGTCGTATGAAACAAGCAATTCGCCGTTCTCGTTCACAATCTCGATAAGCGGGTTGCGCGCACCGGCACCACGGCGTCCCTCAACGATGACACGCTCAATGAAGCCTGTTTCGGCAATGGTCTCATTGCGGTAAGTCACGCCTTCAATGACGTTTTGGAAGCGCACCTTGCCGCTATGCTCGCTGATGATGGTAGCGTTGTAGGGATCCCATTCGCAAATCTTGTCACCCTTCTTCACTTGGTCGCCTGACTTGAAGAACAGCTTGGCACCATACGGAATGTTCGTCGTCATCAGGACGACACCCGTGTTGTTGTCATGGAGTTTCAATTCAGCGGAACGGCCAATGACGACTTGGTAGCTGTCGTTCTCCTTGTTGACCTCAACGGAACGCAATTCGTCGATTTCAAGGTAACCGTCGTACTTGGCATCGGTGCTGTTGGCCACAAGACCCTTCGAGGCCTTACCACCAGAGTGGAAAGTACGCAGGGTCAGCTGGGTACCAGGTTCACCAATGGACTGCGCAGCGATAACGCCCACAGCCTCACCCTTTTGGACGAGTTTAGCAGACGAAAGGTTGCGGCCATAGCAGTTGGCACACACACCACGCTTTGACTCGCAAGTCAGCACGGAACGAATCTCAACGCTCTCCAGCGGTGACTCGTCGATGGCCTCGGCGATGCTCTCGTTGATTTCTTCACCACTGGCCACGATGAGTTCACCCGTTTGAGGATGGAACACGTCATGCAAGGCCACACGGCCAAGGATGCGATCGTAGAGCAACGAGTGCTTGCCTGGATCCTTGGGTTCCTCACCACGGCTGATGGTCATGCCGCGCAACGTGCCGCAGTCCTTCTCGGTGATGATGACATCGTGCGCCACATCAACCAAACGACGGGTTAGATAACCAGCGTCAGCGGTCTTCAGAGCGGTATCGGCCAGACCCTTACGGGCACCGTGGGTGGAGATGAAGTACTCCAAAACCGACAGACCTTCCTGGAAGTTGGAAAGAATCGGGTTCTCAATAATTTCAGCACCACCCGAACCTGCCTTCATAGGTTTGGCCATCAGACCTCTCATGCCGCAGAGCTGCGAAACTTGAGCTTCGGAACCACGAGCACCGGAGTGAAGCATCATATACACAGGATTAAAGCCTTGGTCGTCTGACGAAAGAACCTTCATCACCTCTTGTGTCAACTTTGAGTTGACGTCGGTCCAAAGGTCAACAATCTGGTTATAACGCTCATTGGGACCCATGAAACCCATCTTCTCAAACTCACGGATTTCAGCAGCCTTAGCATTGGCATCGGAGATGAGGTCGCTCTTCACCTCAGGAACGAGCACGTTACCCAAGTTGAACGACAGACCGCCTTTGTAAGCCTGATAATAACCCATGTTCTTGATATCGTCAAGGAACTTGGTGGTCACGGCAGTACCTTCCATACGCACCATGTCGCCGACGATAGTACGCAGCGACTTCTTGGTGAGCAGTTCGTTGATGAAGCCGAAATCATCTGGCACCACTTGGTTGAAGATGACGCGACCCACAGTGGTTTCCACCAACTTGCGGACCAACTTGTCACCTTCGCGCACGTTGACACGAACCTTAATTACAGCGTGCATGTCAGCACGACCCTCATTGTGGGCAATGATCACCTCTTCCGGCGAATAGAACGACATGCCCTCACCTTTCACGGGGTGTTCAGGCGTGCTCTTGCGCGGTTTGGTGATGTAGTACAAGCCAAGAACCATATCCTGCGAAGGCAGCGTGATAGGCGCACCATTCGAGGGGTTCAAGATGTTGTGCGAAGCCAGCATCAGGATCTGAGCCTCCAACACCGCAGCATTACCTAGCGGTACGTGCACAGCCATCTGGTCACCATCGAAGTCAGCGTTGAAAGCCGTACACACCAAGGGGTGCAGGCGGATGGCCTTACCCTCGATGAGCTTGGGCTGGAATGCTTGGATACCCAAACGGTGCAGCGTAGGAGCACGGTTAAGCAAAATCGGGTGACCCTTCAGGATGTTCTCAAGGATGTCGTAAACGACGGGATCCTTGCGGTCGACAATCTTCTTGGCCGACTTCACGGTCTTCACAATACCGCGCTCAATCAGTTTGCGGATCACGAAAGGCTTGAACAACTCGGCAGCCATATCCTTGGGCAGACCGCACTCGTTCATGTTCAAGTCGGGACCGACCACGATGACGGAACGACCAGAATAGTCGACACGTTTACCGAGCAAGTTCTGACGGAAACGGCCTTGCTTACCTTTCAGACTGTCGCTTAACGACTTCAGCGGACGATTCGACTCGGTTTTCACCGCACTCGACTTGCGCGAGTTGTCGAACAGCGAATCAACAGCCTCCTGCAACATACGCTTTTCATTGCGCATGATGACATCGGGCGCATTAATTTCGATGAGTCGTTTCAGTCGGTTGTTGCGGATGATGACACGACGATAGAGGTCGTTCAGGTCAGAGGTGGCGAAACGTCCGCCATCCAACGGCACCAAAGGACGCAGATCGGGCGGAGTGACAGGTATCACCTTCATAATCATCCATTCAGGGCGGTTCTCCATGTGGCGGTTAGCCTCACGGAAGGCCTCAAACACTTGCAGGCGTTTCAGGAGTTCCTGCTTTTTCTGTTGGGCTTTCACCTCGTTGGCTTCGGCACGGAGACGGTTGGCTTCTTCGTCAAGGTTGAGGCGCGTAAGAAGGTCGTAGATGGCATCGGCACCCATCTTGGCAACGAACTTGTTCGGGTCGTCGTCAGGCAGATACTGGCTCTCTATCGGGATCATCTCCATCAGGTCGAGATATTCCTCTTCCGTCAGGAACTCACCCTTCGTCACCTTGCGGCCTTCGTTGTCGCCCGGAATAGGCGCGCCTTCCAAAGCACCACCTTGTACCACGATGTAACGCTCATAATAGATGATGGCATCGAGCTTCTTGGTCGGGATGCCGAGCAGAGCACCAATCTTGTTGGGCAACGAGCGGAAATACCAAATGTGGGCGACAGGCACCACCAAAGAGATGTGGCCCATGCGCTCACGGCGGACTTTCTTTTCAGTCACCTCAACGCCGCAGTGGTCGCAAACGATGTTCTTGTAACGGATGCGCTTGTATTTTCCGCAGTGGCACTCCCAGTCTTTCACCGGTCCGAAAATCCTCTCGCAGAACAAACCGTCACGTTCGGGCTTATAGGTGCGATAGTTGATGGTTTCCGGCTTCAGGACTTCGCCATGCGAACGGGCAAGAATCGATTCAGGCGAGGCCAAGCTCACCGTGATGCTATCGAAATTGCTGTTGACTATATTGTTGTTCACCATATTCTTATGAATTTAGTTTCGTTATACAATACATCAGTTCAAGACTTTGCCTTTCTTGTCCTTGAAAGTAATCTCCAAGCCCAAGCCACGAAGCTCGTGAATCAGCACGTTGAACGACTCGGGAATGCTTGGGGTCGGCATGTTGTCACCCTTGACGATAGACTCGTATGCCTTGGCACGTCCGTTCACGTCGTCTGACTTCACGGTCAGGATTTCCTGAAGCACGTTGCTGGCGCCGAAAGCCTCCAAAGCCCAGACCTCCATCTCACCGAAACGCTGGCCGCCAAACTGGGCTTTACCGCCGAGAGGCTGCTGCGTGATGAGGGAGTAAGGTCCAATGGAACGGGCATGCATCTTGTCGTCGACCATGTGGTGCAACTTCAGCATGTAGATGTAACCCACAGTGGCAGGCTGATCGAAAGGCTCGCCGGTCTCACCGTCGTAAAGCTGCATACGACCATTAGCAGGCAGTCCCGCCTTGGCCATGTATTCGTTAATCTCATTGAGTGTCGCACCGTCGAAAATCGGGGTGGCAAACTTCAAGCCAAGTTCATGTCCAGCCCAGCCGAGCACAGTCTCATAAATCTGGCCGAGGTTCATACGCGAAGGCACGCCCAACGGGTTCAGCACGATGTCAACAGGAGTACCGTCAGCCAAGAACGGCATATCCTCGGCACGCACGATGCGTGAAACGATACCTTTGTTACCGTGACGACCGGCCATCTTGTCGCCAATCATCAGCTTGCGCTTCTTGGCCACATAGACCTTAGCCATCTGAACGATGCCGTTAGGCAGTTCGTCGCCGACGCTTGCCACATACTTCTCACGATTGTAACGACCCTCAATCTCCTTGTGCTTCACGGTGTAGTTGTCAATGATGGCACCGATGAGCTTATTGATTTTGTCATCACTCGTCCACTTATTGGGGTTCACGGTCAGGTAGTCAATGTCCATCAGGGCCTTAACGGTGAACTTTGCCTTCTTGGGAATCAACGGTTCCTTGAAGTTGTTGTTAACACCCGCCGAAACGCGGCCATTCAGCAGCGTCATCAGCTTCTCAACGAGCAATTCCTTCAGAGCGTTCAATTCCTTGTTGCAGGCGGCATCAATCTTTGCGATGTCTTCCTTGTCCTTGGCACGGGTCTTGCGATCCTTTTGCAGGCGAGAGAAGAGCCGCTTGCCGATGACTACGCCCTTCATCGAAGGACCAGCTTTCAGTGAAGCGTTCTTCACATCTCCAGCCTTGTCGCCGAAGATGGCGCGGAGCAATTTCTCTTCTGGAGTCGGGTCGGTCTCACCCTTCGGGGTAATCTTACCCACCAAAATGTCGCCTTCCTTCACCTCGGCACCCACACGGATGATACCATGATCGTCCAAGTCCTTGGTAGCATCGGCACTCACATTCGGGATGTCGTTGGTCAACTCTTCTAGACCACGCTTCGTGTCACGCACTTCAAGGGTGAACTCTTCGATGTGAACACTGGTGAACAAGTCTTCCTTGACGATACGTTCCGAAATCACGATGGCATCCTCATAGTTATAGCCTTTCCAAGGCATGAAGGCCACCTTCAGGTTGCGACCCAAGGCGAGGTCGCCATTTTGCGTGGCGTAGCCCTCGGTCAGAATCATGCCGGGAGTCACATGGTCGCCCTTACGGACGATGGGCTTGATGTTGATGCTCGTGTTCTGGTTCGTACGCGCATACTTAATCAAGTTGTAGGTCTTCACATCATCGTCAAAACTCACAAGGCGTTGTTCATCGGTGCGGTCGTAGCGGATAACGATCTTCTTCGAGTCAACGAAAATGACCTCACCCTCACCCTCGGCAGTAATAAGCACACGCGAGTCACGAGCCACCGAACGCTCGATGCCCGTTCCCACGATGGGGCTTTCGGGATTCATCAGCGGCACGGCTTGACGCATCATGTTCGATCCCATAAGGGCGCGGTTGGCGTCGTCGTGCTCCAAGAAAGGAATCAAGGAAGCAGCGATAGAAGCAATCTGGTTGGGACCCACATCCATCAACTGAATCTCATCAGGGGTAACGATAGGATAGTCAGCCACATATCGGGCTTTGATATTCTGGTCGAGTAAACGGCCGTCCTTGTCGACAGGCGTGGTAGCCTGAGCGATAATCTTGTCTTCTTCCAATTCAGCGGTGAGGTAAACGGGCTTCTTGCGGAAGTCGACCACACCATCATGCACCTCACGGTAAGGAGTCTCAATGAAACCGAGATCATTAATCTTGGCGAACACGCAAAGTGACGAAATCAAACCGATGTTGGGACCTTCGGGCGTTTCAATGGTGCAGAGACGGCCATAGTGTGTGTAGTGCACGTCACGGACCTCAAAACCTGCACGGTCGCGCGACAGACCACCAGGACCCAAAGCGGAGATACGGCGCTTGTGCGTAATTTCCGACAACGGGTTGGTCTGGTCCATGAACTGCGACAGTTGGTTGGTACCAAAGAACGAGTTGATGACCGACGACAGTGTCTTGGCGTTAATCAGGTCGATAGGCGTAAACACCTCATTGTCGCGCACATTCATGCGCTCACGAATAGTGCGGGCCATGCGGGCCAAACCTACGCCAAACTGGGCGGCGAGTTGCTCACCCACAGTACGGATGCGACGGTTGCTCAAGTGGTCGATATCGTCAATCTCGGCCTTGCTGCTCAACAGCTCGACCAGGTACTTGATGATGGCGATGATGTCCTCCTTGGTCAGCACTTTCACATCAGCGGGAATGGAGAGGCCCAACTTGCGATTGATACGGTAGCGGCCCACCAATCCCAAGTCATATCTCTTGTCGGAGAAGAAAAGCTTGTCAATGATGCCACGGGCCGTTTCCTCATCGGGCGGCTCGGCGTTGCGCAGCTGGCGGTAGATGTACTCCACAGCTTCTTTCTCCGAGTTACATGTGTCTTTTTCCAATGTTTTGAAGATGACCGAATAGTCAGAAACGCGATCGTTCTCGTCTCGGGTCTCTTCAGGGTGGAGCAGGATGGTCTTCACGCCACTGTCCACGATCTTCTGTATATGCTCTTCCTCAAGCACTGTATCACGCTCAAGGACGATTTCGTTACGCTCGATGGAAACCAGTTCGCCAGTATCCTCATTAACGAAATCCTCAAGCCAAGCGTGTACCACACGGGCAGCCAATTTGCGGCCCAGCACACGCTTCAAGCCTGCTTTCGAAACCTTTACTTCCTCGGCGAGATTGAAGATGTCAAGGATGTCCTTGTCAGTCTCGTAACCGATAGCGCGAAGCAATGTCGTGATGGGCAACTTCTTCTTACGGTCGATGTAAGCATACATCACGTTGTTGATGTCGGTCGAAAACTCCATCCACGCACCCTTGAAGGGGATGATGCGGGCCGAATAGAGCATCGTGCCGTTGGAGTGTTGGCTCTGTCCGAAGAACACGCCCGGCGAGCGGTGCAGTTGCGACACCACTACACGTTCGGCACCATTGATGACGAATGTGCCTTGGGGCGTCATGTATGGGATCATGCCCAGATAGACGTCTTGGACGACGGTCTCAAAATCCTCGTGTTCCTCGTCGTTGCACGACAGTCTCAATTTGGCCTTCAAAGGAACGCTAAAGGTGAGTCCACGCTCAATGCACTCCGCAATGCTATAGCGCGGTGCGTCAATGTAATAGTCCAGAAACTCTAGGTTGAAATTGCCCCTTGCGTCTGTGATGGGGAAGTTTTCGGCGAAAACCTTGTAAAGTCCTTCGTTTTTCCTATTGTCGGGATTGGTCTCCAATTGGAAGAAATCCTGGAAAGACTGAAGCTGTATGTCAAGGAAATCAGGATAATCGAAAGGCTTCTTGATGGAGGCGAAGCTAATTCTTTCAGTTGATTTTGTTGCCAAAGTAGTTGTTTTTTTAAGTGATGAATTGGGAAAGACGAACTAAAGGGAAAAGGGTGTTTTCGCAATAAGCGAAAAATCGACACCAAACCTCAGACCCGTATTTGCACACGGATCTGAGGTTATAATGCCGTTGTTGACGGATACGAATCCTATTTATTTCACTTCGACCTCTGCACCAGCCTCTTCAAGTTGGCTCTTCAGTGCATTGGCTTCGTCTTTGCTCACGCCTTCCTTGATGGGTTTCGGAGCGGCATCAACGAGTTCCTTGGCTTCCTTCAGGCCGAGGCTCGTGAGTTCCTTCACCAGCTTCACGACGGCGAGCTTCTGGGCACCGGCGCTCTTCAGGATGACATCGAAAGAAGTCTTTTCTTCAGCAGCGGCGGCAGCACCACCAGCAGCAGGAGCAGCGACTGCAACAGCAGCGGCTGCGGGTTCGATACCGTATTCTTCCTTCAGGATGGTAGCGAGTTCGTTCACTTCCTTCACGGTAAGATTGACTAATTGTTCAGCAAAAGCTTTAAGATCTGCCATTTTTTCTAATATTTTAATTGTTAATGATTGCTTTGTTTTTCTGAATGAGTCTCACATTCAATAATTATTATTCTGGTCTTTCCGACAGGGTTTCAAGCACTCCGCTCAGTTTCTGTCCACCTGATTGCAAGGCGCTGATGACGTTCTTCATCGGCGATTGCAGCAGGGCAATCACGTCAGCGATGAGATCGTTCTTCGACTTGATGTTGCACAAGGTATCGATCATGTCGTCACCGATGTAGCAGCATTCCTCGATGTAGGCCCCTTTCAGGATGGGACGGTCACTGGTCTTACGGAAGTTTTTAATCAGCTTCGCGGGAGCGTTACCGGTCTCGCAAAACATCACGGCAGTTGATCCTTTGAGAACACCGTAAAGGCCTTCATAGTCCTTACCCATGCGCTCCATAGCTTTCTGGAAGAGGGCGTTCTTCACTACGATCAATTTCACACCACTGTTGAAGCATTGTCTTCTCAACTGGCTGGTTTTTTCGGCGTTGAGGTCCGAAATATCGGTCAGGTAGAAATTGGGACAAGCCTGCAGTTTGCCAAGCATGAAGTCGATGAGGACTTGTTTATCTTCTTTTCTCATTTCAACAAATTCCTTTCAATTTAGTTTGACACTGATTTGACATCGATCTGCACACCTGGGCTCATCGTGCTGGAGATATATACACTCTTCATGTATGTACCTTTGGCAGCCGTAGGTTTCAACTTGATAATGGTCTGGATGAGTTCCTTCGCATTATCCACAATCTTTTCGGGAGAGAAGCTGACCTTCGCGATTCCGCAGTTGATGATGCCGTATTTGTCGACCTTGAAATCGATCTTACCGGCCTTCACCTCTTGCACAGCTTTACCCACCTCCATCGTCACAGTGCCAGTCTTGGGGTTCGGCATCAATCCACGGGGACCGAGGATACGACCGAGCGCACCGACTTTGGGCATGATGTTGGGCGTGGTAATCACAACGTCGATATCGGTCCAGCCTTCCTTAATCTTCTGGATATATTCATCCAGGCCAACATAGTCGGCTCCAGCATCCAATGCCTCTTGTGCCTTGTCGGGGTTGCAGAGCACCAGGACACGCACCACCTTACCCGTTCCGTGAGGCAGCGTCACCGAACCGCGCACCATCTGGTTGGCTTTGCGGGGGTCGACACCCAAACGGACGTTCAGGTCGACTGAAGCATCAAATTTGGTGTAAGTGATCTGTTTTACGATATCAACCGCTTCGCTTAAGGAGTAACTCTTGCTTTTGTCGAACTTAGCCAAAGCTTCTTTCCTCTGTTTGGATACTTTTGACATTTAACTTACTTTTTGTTTGTTCTACAAATGCATTGAAGACTTAGTCTTTCTTTAAAGGTGATTCGCCTGTTACCCTCACTCCCATGCTTCTGGCCGTTCCGGCAATCATCGACATGGCTGACTCGATGGTGAAGCAATTCATGTCCTTCATCTTGCCCTCGGCAATCTCGCGCACTTGATCCCAAGTCAACGAACCGACTTTCGTACGATTCGGCTCCTTGGAACCGCCCTTGATCTTCGCAGCTTCGATGATGGAGACCGCCACGGGCGAAGCCTTAACGACGAAGTCGAAAGACTTGTCCTTGTACACAGTAATGATGACGGGCAAAACCTTGCCGGCCTGATCCTGTGTACGGGCATTGAACTGCTTGCAGAATTCCATGATGTTCACACCCTTCGAACCCAATGCGGGACCGACGGGCGGAGCGGGATTCGCGGCTCCTCCTTTAATCTGCAGTTTGATTAATCCGCTTACTTCTTTTGCCATTTTTTTAATTCCTTATTTAATTAGGCAACAATTTTAACTCGCACTCGATCAACTCTCCAACTTGACTTGGAAAAAGCTCAACTCCAACGGGGTCTTGCGGCCAAAAATCTTCACGGCCACCTTCAGCTTCTTCTTCTCCTCGTTCACCTCTTCGATGACACCATTGAAAGTGCTGAAAGGACCGTCACTGACCACGACCGACTGGCCTACCATGAACGTGACATCGTTAGCAGCACCCATAGTCTGCAATTCATCCACTTTTCCGAGGATGCGCTGCACTTCCTGTGGGCGCAACGGGTCAGGCTCACCTTTGGTGCCAAGGAAACCAATCACGTTTGGCGTGTTCTTAATCACATGAACGACCTCGCCCACCAAGACAGCCTCCACAAGAATATAGCCCGGCAAGTAGTTGCGCTCCTTGCTCACCTTCTTGCCGTTCTTCACCTCATAGTACTTCTCGGTAGGAATCAACACGGTGGGAATGAGATCCTGCAGATTCAGCCTCTTGATTTCGGATTCGATGTATTCCTTTACTTTCTTCTCCTTACCAGTGATGGCCTTCACCACATACCATTTCTTTTCGTTCGACTCGCTCATCTTCTTCCTTGACAGTTTTCAAGTTTACCAAATGCTCATCAAGATTCAATACACATGCAATCAGAAGAGTCTGTAAAACGCCTCCAAAAGATGTTGGAAAGAAAAGTCCATCAAGAACACCACCAAGGCGATGATCAGGGAAGCAATGGACACAACGATAACGCTACTTCTGAGTTCGCTCCAGGTAGGCCATGTGACCTTTTCCTTGAGTTCTATGTAGCACTCTTTAATGTAGTTTACTATTTTCATCTTACTATTGAACCTTTTATAAAAAGCACGGGTGGAAAGACTCGAACTCTCGACACGTGGTTTTGGAGACCACCGCTCTACCAACTGAGCTACACCCGTAGGATAAGGGTGGGTGTTGCCCCACCCTTACATTATTGATGATTGGATTAATCGTCGATGATTTCAATCACCTGACCGGAACCGACGGTACGGCCACCTTCACGGATAGCGAAGCGCAGACCTTTGTCCATGGCGATGTCGGCAATCAACTTAACGTCGATGGTGACGTGGTCGCCAGGCATAACCATCTCCATGCCATCGGGCAGGGTGATTTCACCAGTAACGTCGGTGGTTCTGAAGTAGAACTGAGGACGATACTTGTTACGGAACGGGGTGTGACGGCCACCTTCTTCCTTGCTCAGGACGTAGACCTGACCCTTGAAGTGGTGGTAAGGCTTCACCGAACCGGGCTTGGCAATAACCATACCACGGCGGATTTCGTCCTTGTCGATACCACGGAGCAACAGACCGGCGTTATCGCCAGCTTCACCTTCGTCCAAAATCTTGCGGAACATTTCCACACCGGTAACGACTGACTTCAGCTTTTCAGCACCCATACCGAGGATATCGACGGGATCACCAACGTGGATGACGCCAGTCTCGATACGACCGGTAGCAACGGTACCACGGCCAGTGATGGAGAACACGTCCTCGATAGGCATCAGGAACGGTTTATCAATGGCACGCTGAGGCTCGGGAATCCAAGTGTCGCAAGCGTCCATCAGTTGGTCGATGGCGGGAGTCCACTTCGGGTCATCGTTCAGAGCACCCAGAGCAGAGCCACGGATGATAGGCGTATTCTCGGCATCGAATTCGTACTTGCCAAGGAGGTCACGGATTTCCATTTCAACCAATTCGAGCAACTCCTCATCGTCAACGAGGTCGCACTTGTTCAGGAACACCACAAGGCGCGGCACACCAACCTGACGGGCGAGCAGGATGTGCTCACGGGTTTGAGGCATAGGACCGTCGGTGGCGGCGACAACGATAATAGCACCGTCCATCTGAGCAGCACCAGTAACCATATTCTTCACATAGTCAGCGTGGCCAGGGCAGTCGACGTGTGCATAGTGACGCTTTTCAGTCTGATACTCGACGTGAGCGGTATTAATGGTAATACCTCTTTCCTTCTCTTCAGGAGCGGAGTCGATAGCATCGAAGGTCTTGATTTCAGACAGACCCTTCTTGGCCAGGTGCAGGGTGATAGCAGCGGTCAAAGTGGTCTTGCCGTGGTCAACGTGGCCGATAGTACCAATGTTGACGTGCGGTTTAGTTCTTTCGAATTTTTCTTTTGCCATTTTACTTTTCTATTTAAGGTTATGAACTCTTATCCATAAAAAATCGAGCCGATGGGGAGAATTGAACTCCCGACCCCTTCCTTACCAAGGAAGTGCTCTACCGCTGAGCTACATCGGCTTGTCATTCATCTGAGCGGAAGACGGGGCTCGAACCCGCCACCTAAAGCTTGGAAGGCTTTCGCTCTGCCAAATGAGCTACTTCCGCTTGACTTGTGGGGGAGGGTGGACTCGAACCACCGAACGGATTCCCGGACAGATTTACAGTCTGTTGCAATTGCCACTATGCGACTCCCCC
>JAEEGL013844858.1_pt1 | contig 16505 bp, 16 predicted proteins | sample 9134231 | NCBI WGS metagenome assembly JAEEGL01 (sample SAMN16246548, study PRJNA631951) | gut metagenome | biome: gut microbiome; feature: rumen; material: fiber-attached | host: Bos | place: Iran: Karaj | collected 2018-10
AGTCTTTCGGTCTCGCTGTAATGCTCTATCAGTTTTTCAACAGTTTCGACCGTTGAAGCTTTCTGCTCGCCGGAGCTCTGCGCCGAGTTTTCTGCGTCGGGCGCACTCTCCGTGCGGTATATCAGCCTTTCGGTCTCGTTGTAATGTTCGATCGGTTTTTCAACAGTTTCGACCGTTGAAGCCTTCCGCTCGCCGGAGCTCTGCGCCGAGTTTTCTACGTCGGACGCACTCTCCGTGCGGTATATCAGCCTTTCGGTCTCGCTGTAATGCTCTATCGGTTTTTCAACAGCTTCAACTGTTGAAATCTTCTGCTCGCCGGAGCTCTGCGTTGTGGCTTCTGCGTCGGACGCGCTCTCCGTGCGGTATATCAGCCTTTCGGTCTCGTTGTAATGCTCTGTCGGTTTTTCAACAGCTTCAACTGTTGAAATCTTCTGCTCGCCGGAGCTCTGCGTTGCAGCTTCTGCGTCGGACGCGCTTTCCGTGCGGTATATCAGCCTTTCGGTCTCGTTGTAATGCTCTATCGGTGTTTCAACAGTTTCAACCATTGAAACCTTCCGCTCGCCGGAGCTCTGCACCGCTGCTTCCGCGTCGGACGCGCTCTCCGTGCGGTATATCAGCCTTTCGGTCTCGCTGTAATGCTCTATCGGTGTTTCAACAGTTTCAACCATTGAAACCTTCCGTTCGCCAGAGCTCTGCACCGCTGCTTCTGCATCAGTTGCGCTCTCCGTGCGATATATCAGCCTTTCGGTCTCGTTGTAATGCTCTGTTGGCTTTTCAACAGTTTCAACTGTTGAAACTTTCCCCTCGCCGAATCTCTGCGCCGCAGTTTCTGCGTCAGAAGCGCTCTCCGTGCGGTATATCAGGGTTTCGGTGTCGGTGTAATGCTCGCCCGTTTTCCCGGCTTTACCGGTTTCCGGTTTTCCCCGCCCGGCGGCAGGTGCTGCAGCCCCCTGGGCGGTAACTGTGCTGTGCTCTCTGAACACGAGCTGCGTGGCCGTACGGTACGATGTTATACCGGGCAGGGCGTACTGCACCCCGCCGATATCGCCGGAGCCAGCCGAAACGGGCGGTGTCGCGGATACTCTGCCGAAAAGCATCGGGAAAGCCCGCGTTGTACCGTCATCCCTGTCGGAACGCTCGGTAACGCGCTTTTCGAGCGCCGAAACATCCACATAGGTGAAAATGTCGGTATGCCCGTCAACAACGCGCTCCGCGCTGTTTACAGCCTCGGAGAAGTATTTCTCGTTTTCGATCACCGTGCGAAGCTCCGACAGGTGTTCATAGGCAGTACGGTCGGTATGTTTCAGATGCAGCAGGCGCTGCTGTACGGCCTCCGAGAGCGTTTCACGCGCGGTCCCCAGCACGGTGGTATCGGAAAGCTTTCCGCTCACGATAAGAGTGCGGGTTATCAGCAGTCGCAGCGTGAGGGACATTTCCTCACGCAGGCGGCGCTCCCTGTCGATCTCGTCATTCATGCTCCGCAGGAACACAAACGCGGGCAGGTCGGCATACCCCTCGGTAATACCCGAATATTTGTCTATGATCTCCCGGGCGAACGCGCACGCCGAGCGCATTGCGGCAAATCCCGCCGCATACGTCACAGCGATACCGGGAGCTGTTGTCGTTATGCTTTTTCCGCCGACCGTCTGCATACGTTAAATACCGAACGGCAGCGGCACCTCGGTCAGCCCGTTGTGCGCTATCTGGAGCATCTGCACCATAACGCCGCTTTCGAGCGCATCCATAGGCGAAAATTCACGCTTGACGATGACCCCGCCCGTTACGAAGAACATACGCACGGTCTTTCCGTCGCGCAGAACGCTTATGCTTATGGCATCTACCTTCTTGCCTTCCTTGAACAGAGCAAAGCCGACATCGCCGATAGATGTACACAGACCGCGCTCGAGGACGAGCATATCCGGGCTGCGCTTGGGCTTACGCAGGATCACGGGGGAGTCATTGGCGCCGCCCTCGACTATCGTATCTATTTCGATCGAGCCGCCGAGGTTATTCACCTTGGTAAAGCTGAACGGGATACCGTCAAACGTTACCTTGAACGAAAAACTCGGTATATTGTCATACGCCAACTTCCGCCGCCTCCTCCTATATCTTGAAGATGTTGTCGGGCTCGTCGCCCAGCTTGCTGTTTATCTTGGAAATCTCGCTGCACCAGCGCTGGCGTTCCCTGTGGCTGAGACTCGCTATCTCGCTGTGCTGCCAGTGCATATAATATGCAATAAACGCCATTTCCTCATATATCTTGTCAGCCGGATATACTATCATACTCCGGCTTCCAGAAAATTTACCGGTATCTCTATCTTCTCGCCGCAGTGCGGGCATACCGACTTATACACGGGCATATCCATGGTATTTATCTTGGCGTACAGATCCTGTAAGTACGCGAGATCTATGGTGAAAAGCCCCTCAACTATCTTCGTATCCACTGCGGGAAGCGTTCCGAGCGACTTTATCACCCTCGAAAGTATGATTATGGTAAGATAGCCGGGATTTTGCTGAACACGCGGGTCTTTCAGCGGGATTATCTCATCTCCTGCGTTCGCGAGCCGCATTACACCTTCGCGGTGCACTGTTCCTGCGAGGTCGATATATCCTTTCGGGAGCGTAAACTTAAATTCCGTTTCAAACATCTGTAGTGTCCTTTCCCGCCGCAAAACAGCCTTCCGGCGAACCCTTGCGGCAGCGTTTATTCGTGTAAAATGCAGTAAAAAGCATACAAATCCCAAGATAATATTATAGCACATTCGACAAAAAATGTCAATATACGACAACCGGAGCACAAAACGGCGCAACCCGCGTCGTTATCGCATCCGCAAAGCTTTTTGCTTCCAGATATTCCCGTAAATGCGCAATATCTGCGGATTTTTTATAATTTCCGCAAATTTTTGTAGCATTGCACAACTATGTTGATAAATTTAATAGGTTTTGCACAACCAACAATGTTATTATCTGTTAACAATTAACAGCTGCGGCGGTCTGCTGCGCAGACAGAACAAAAACGTCCCCCTTGCAGGGGACGCCAGCGTGTCAAGGAAGTCTGTTCAGCGGCGCTTACGCGCTGTCTTTCCAGACGGGACAAGGGCTACGCGCCCTTGACTGGCGGCAGCGTTCCGCTGCACCAAATGACCGTAACACGATAATTGAATAAAAAGCATCTTTACCGGTTGTTGATGCTCTCGGGGTAGAGGTCGTGGTGGGTGAGCCTGTCCCATGCCACCTGCTCCCATTTTGTCCCGGGCTTGCCGTAATTACAATAGGGGTCAATGGAAATACCGCCGCGAGGCAGGAATTTTCCCCAGACCTCGATGTATTTCGGGTCCATGAGCTTTATCAGGTCATTCATTATGATGTTCACGCAGTCTTCGTGAAAATCCCCGTGATTGCGAAAGCCGAACATATACAGTTTCAGCGACTTGCTCTCAACCATGCGCTCCGCGGGCACATAGCTTATGTATATCGCCGCAAAGTCGGGCTGTCCGGTGATCGGGCACAGGCTCGTGAACTCGGGGCAGTTGAATTTCACGAAATAGTCGCGGTCGGGGTGCTTGTTGGGGAAAGTCTCCAGCACCGACGGGTCGTAGTCCGTCGGGTATTTCACGTTATTGTTTCCGAGAAGGCTTATGGTCCCTTTCTCACTGTCTGTTCTTCCTGTCATAGTATTACTCCTCACCGCTGTTTTCCCTACATTCGGCGAGGAAAGCAGCAAATAATAAACGCGGGCAGATACTCACAAATAAGCACAGAGCCGCTGCACGTTTCAAAATCGTCGCCGCAGGCGACTCCACAATTGTCAATTGTCAATTGTCAATTAAAGAAGCGGGTCTTTTACGCCGTTTGCCGCAAATGCCGCCGCACGGTCACGGCACGTTCCGCAGACGCCGCAGGGCTTGTCGCCGCCCTCGTAGCAGCTCCACGTCATTTCATATGGCACGCCGAGTTCAAGCCCCTTGTGCACAACATCGGCCTTGGTGAGCGAAACGAACGGTGCGATCACGTGAAGCTGTTCGCCGCTGCCCGTGAATATCGCCTCATTCATTGCATTGTTGAATTTTTCGGAGCAGTCGGGATAAGCGTTGCCGGCCGCATCGTCACTGTGCGCACCGTAGTATATCACGCCGCAGTCGTTGGAGAGCGCTATGCTTGCCGCGGACGCAAGGAACAGACCGTTGCGGAAAGGCACATACGTTGAAACGGGCTTGCCGTCGGTCTTGCTGAGCTGCTCCGCGTAGCTCTCCTTCGGGATATCGCTGTCCGAGCCTTCAAGCAGCGAGCAGTCCGAGCCCTCGAACAGCGCCGCAAGGTCGAGCGTTCTCCACCCGACACGGTAGTAGTCCGCGAGCCGTCTTGCCGCGCGTATCTCCCTGTCGTGCTTCTGACCGTAGTAAACTGACAGTGCGATGACGTTTTCCGCGCCGTATTCCTTTACTGCCATAGCGAGGCAGGTGGTGCTGTCCACACCTCCGCTGAATAATACCAGTGCTTTCATAATTTGTCCTTTCTTCCGGCCGATACCGTGCAGAGCCTTTCCGTCCCGGTTCAGTTCTCTATCAGCTCCTGCAGGTCTCTGCGATCCCTGAACTCTCCGATATATGTGCGGGTCTCCGTTCTCGCGGGGACGTTCTTTATACCACGGGCAGTCATACAACTGTGAGAGCCCGTTATCTTCACGCCGACGTCGGGAGTTCCCGCCGCGAGCGAGATTATCTCGGCTATGTCGCGCCCGAGACGTTCCTGCAATTGCAGACGCTTTGCCGCCATATCGCATATACGCGCTATCTTGCTGAGTCCCAGCACTCTGCCGTGCGGGATATAGCCGACATTCACGGTCATATCGTACATCAGAGCGAGGTGGTGCTCACAGTAGCTGAACACGGAGATGTCCTTCATCACGACCGTCTCATCAGCCGCGGACTTCTCCTGTGTGAAGGTCTTTCCGAACATTTCGGCTATCTCGCTGTTCGTGTAGTTTATACCCTCGAAAACTTCCTCGTACATCTGCGCCACGCGGGCAGGCGTTTCGACAAGCCCCTCACGCTCCGGGTCTTCACCCAGCGCGATGATGATACCGCGTATGTGTTCTTCTATCGCTTTTTTATCTATCATTTCATACTCCTCTTTCCTGCGGATCCCAGATGAACTTGTGCAGCTGCAATTGCAGACGGACATTGCCGAGCTTATTCTCTTTCATGAATTCCACCATTCCGGCGGGGTCGATACGCCCGAATACCGGGCTTAAAAATACCGGGCACTGCGGCTTATATTTCTCAATGACCTCTTTTGCGCGGTAAAGATCCTCGCGCGAGCCGCAAACGAGCTTTAAGGTGTCCCATTCGCGCAGCAGACCGATGTTCTCCGTGTGCATATATCGTTCCATTCTGCTTGACGGGAGCTTGTAATCCACCGTGAAAACGGGTCTGTGCTCACGCATGAACGGTTCTATCGGCACCGAGCCGTTGGTCTCTATCTCGACGCGCAACCCGAGCTTTGTGAGCGCGTGTATCAGCAGCCCGATATTATCCTGCAGGAGCGGTTCGCCGCCGGTGAGAGTAACGTTCCGGACGCCGTGTTCCTCTATCGCCTGTCTCGCGATCTCGGTCAGCCGCGGTATCCCCGCGAGCTCGAACGGTGCGTCCTTGACGTTCGCCCACCCGGTATCGCACCAGTCGCAGTGCAGGTTGCAGCCCGCGAACCGCAGGAACAGCGCGAGCGTTCCGGCAAGCTGTCCCTCGCCGTTTATGCTTACGAAATGCTCTGCAAGTTTTAACGTCTTATCCATATCAGACCTCATAAGTTGCGCAGTTTGTCGGAGTTTCATACACCGTGACGCTCCGCACGGGCAGCCCGTCCGACGTGAGAATGTCAAGGAAGTGCCGTGCAAAATTCTCCGCAGTCGGCCGGAAATCCACCTCGGTGAGCGAGAATCCCTCGTCGCGAAGTGCTGCGAGCGTGGCGGGTCTAAGGCTCCCCCGCTCGAAGATCAGCGTGTGATCAAAGCTGTCGGCAAGCGCCCGCACAGCGGCTTTCAGATCGCCGAAATCTATCAGCATACCGCGCTTTTCGCCGTCCCGCTGTAATTCATCGCCGCTTATCACAGCTTCGATCTTCCAGCGGTGTCCGTGTATGTTGGCACATTTGCCGTTGTAACCCGCGAGAAAATGCGCACTGTCAAATTCCGCGGACGTAGTTAAAGAAAACATAGTAGTCCTCACAGACTGCGGCCCTGCCCGCACCCGCAAGGGGCCTCGCGTCGGCCCCTTGACCCCGGCGCAAGCGTTCCGCTTGACCGGATCGTTCAGTATCGAAAAAATAAAAGCACCTGCAAATATCACAGGCGCTGCATAACAAAAATAACAGCCCTGGTTTTGTTTAAAGACAGGATGGCGCAAACGAACTGTCTTGAAGTATTATAGCACGCGAAAATGTATTTGTCAAGCGTTATCACACAAAAGTAAAGCCCCCGCCGTTGACGGGGACTTTGTGAAAATAACTTATTTACCTATCAGTGCCTTTATGTGTGAGAGCGCTGTCTTGCGTGCTATGCCGCCTTCGACGTAATATGCGTAGCTGTTCTTGCCGTCAGTCCAGATCGCGGAGCCCACCTTGTCGCCGTTGAGGCGGAGAGTTACCTTGACACCGCTTATCTTTACTCTCTCGGTCTTTTCGTACTCGTTATAGTCGCCGGAGATGTCGTCGGTACCGGTTCCCTTGCGGGCGCAGATCTCCTTCTTGCCGTTGCTGTAGTCAACATCGATCATACCCTTCATCGCGCGTATGCCGGACTGCTTGTATTTTCCGAGAGCGTCGGGCGCGTCAAAGCTCACACCTGCGGCGTTACCGGCTGCCGCGAGAGTTTCGTATTCGCTCCACGGATTGGCAACGCCGTCCAGATTGTCATTTACCTTATCGTAATCTATATCCTGCATCTCGTCGGTCTCACCGAACACGATATCCTCGGTATTCAGCAGCTCCGCGCCGCCGGACAGGTCTTTATACACCGTAACGAGCGTGAATTTCGACGGCGCTTCCGCGTTTGCCGAACGGCTGCGGCAGAGTATAAGATAATTCGTTCCCGCAACTACCTGGCTGCCGAGATACGCTATTGTGGAGTAGGAGACATCCTTAACACCCTTTACAGCCTTCTTGTAAGCCTTATACACATCCTTGTTTTCGGACAGGCTCACCTTTCCCGTGTTCGCGGAAAATCCGCCGGGCAGCAGCTCACCTATGATACTCTTGTAGCCTGTGACCGTTGCGTTGCCGGAAAGGTCCTCGTACACATACACGAGCGCTGTGCCGGTTTTTATGCTTTTATCGGCCGGCTTTATACGGCACAGGAAGCAATAGTTCGTTCCCGCCACGACCTGTGTTGCAAGCAGTGCGATCGGCTGTATCTTCAGACTGTCAAATTCGCTTACCGCCTTGTCGAAAGCTTTCTTGGCCTCGGGGTTGTACCTCATCCCTACCTTGCCCTGGTTCACCGACCAGCCGCCCATGAGCGGAAGCGAACCGGTGACTTCCTCCGCCGCTGCGTCGGTCACGAACGCCGTGGTGTCATCGGCGAATGCTCCGAACGCGCTGCCTGTCATTGCAAGCGATGCCGCAAGTGCCGCTGCTGTGATCTTCAATGACTTTTTCATAATAAATTCCTCCGTTTTGTATTATTTATCCACTGTCAACAACTTAACAGACAATAAGGCAATTGTTTACTTTAAGCTGCAGATAGCGGTTATTTTTCGTATTCCCGCTATCTTATGATCCCGCGTTTGCCGCAATATTGTATATTGCGGTAACATCCTTTGCAGTGAGTTCCATAAAGCCTGCGCGTGTACCGTCACCGATACCGAGCTTTTCTACCAGCTTCGGGATATCCTCCGCCCTTGCTCCGAGCTCGGCAAAGTTTATCGGCATACCGATACCTTTCAGGAAGGCGCGGAATCTGCGTATGCCCTCAAGCGCAGTGGCTTCGGGGTCGTCAAAATTCATATTGCAGCCGAAAACGCGGGTAGCCATCTTGCAGAAGCGCATAACATCGTGGTTGTGGACATATTCCATCCACGCGGGCATCATCACCGCAAGGCCGGCTCCGTGTGCAACATCGTACAGTCCCGAGAGCTCATGCTCGAGACCGTGGCTGTTCCAGTCCTGCTGCCTGCCGACGCCGCAGATGTTGTTGTGAGCGACCATTCCCGCCCACATTATGTTCGCACGCGCGTCGTAGTTGTCCGGGTCGGCTATGACGCGGGGAGTCTCCTTCACCATTGTGAGCAGAACGGCTTCACAGAGGCGGTCGGTGATCTCGACCTCCTTCGTGTTGGTGAAATACCGCTCAAAGACATGCGCCATGATGTCCGTTGCGCCGCACGCCGTCTGATATGCAGGGAGCGTCTGCGTGAGCTCCGGGTCGAGCACGGAGAATTTAGGCCGCAGCAGATCCGAACCCGAGCCGCGCTTTAACATGCCGTCCTCCTTGGTGATGACCGAGTTCGGGGAACCCTCGCTTCCCGCGGCGGCAATGGTTAGCACCGTGCCAACCGGGAGAGCCTTCTTTATCTCCGATCTCCCGCAGTAGAAATCCCAGAAGTCGCCGTCGTAGGGAACGCCCGCAGCTATCGCCTTTGACGAGTCTATTACCGAGCCGCCGCCTACCGCGAGCACGAAGTCAACGCCCTCGCTCTTACACAGCTCTATTCCTTTATAAACGAGCGTATCGCGGGGATTGGGCTTCACTCCGCCGAGCTCGCAGTATGGTATCTCCGCTTCATCGAGGGACTTTCTGACGCGGCCGAGCAGTCCCGACTTCACCGCTGAGCCTCCGCCGTAGTGTATCAGCACCTTGCCCGCGCCGTATTTTTTGGCGTATCTGCCGCATTCGCTCTCCGTACCCCTGCCGAAGACGAATTCAGTCGGGCTGTAAAACGTGAAATTATCCATATACGATGCCTCCTCAGTTTCGGATATAATGATTATACACCATATCTTGTCGCAATTCCATACATTTGAAAAAATTTCACAATATTTTCATAAAATCAGTAAGCAACTCTTGCAATCTGCACAAAAACGTGATATAATAATATACAATGTTAAATCATGTTTCAGACCGCAGACAGGCCGTATTCCGCTTGTTGCCCCGCCTCCTTGGGAAAGAAACAAACGGGTCAAGTGCGGGAGAAACGGAACGGAGACACGAATGGGTAATCAGAAAAGGCGCCCGATAAGAAAGCGCATTCTTAATATAGTTCTTACTATTGCCGTGTTATCGCTGTTCGCGACGAGCATGTTCGGTGTAATAAGCATGATCGCAATACAGCGCGAGTCAAGCGTCGCTCTTACCGATCAGGCGAAGAACAACCTCGCATCTCTGATACATGAAAAGACCACGCTCGCCGACCTGCAGCTGAAAGACTATTCCGATACTACGGCGGAGTTCGCCTGCTTCATCGAGGAAATGATCGCGCGGCCGGAAAGATACAAGCCCCGCGACCTCACCTCACCCGATACATATACCACCGGCGACCTGATGTATTCCTTCGCACTCGCAGACGAAAGCTATGACTGGGATAAGCTGAGACCGCAGGCAGAGCTTTTCGCAAACATCGCCGAGTGCTTTTATCCGGCGGCAGATCAGAACAGACTTGTCATCAAGGCGGTTTTCTTCGGCTTCGACAACGGCCTGCTGCTCAGCTACGATTCCCAGTCGGAGCACTTCCCGCCGGAGCTTATGTATTACAACTATCTCGATACCGACTGGTATAAGCTCGGTAAGTCCACGGAGGGTGTGAAGTTCACCGAGCCCTACACCGACAGCTTCGGCAGAGGCCTTACCATGACCTGTGTGTGCCCGCTGCACGACAAAAACGGCGCCGTCGTGGGAGTTCTCGGCGTCGATATCAGCGTCACCGACCTGTATATGTACATTATCGACCTCGACTTCGGCGACAACGTCAAGGCGGTCATAGTGAACGAAAGCGGGAAGGTAGTATCCACAGGCATATCGGGCGGCGGCCCGGCACCCTCCAACTTCAGACCGGAAGACACGAAGAGGATGAGCGAATACACCTACGGCATCGTTGCCAGAGATGACAACTATTATGCGTATGATACGATCGAAAGCGTCGGGTGGAAGCTCTTCGTGCGCGTCCCGCAGTCAAGTGTTCTGATGCTCGCAGACAGCATCAGAACGAAGATAGTATCCTCTATCATCATTTTTGCGGTGTTCTTCCTGATAATCCTGATAACCGTCGTGATACTCGTGGCGGAGATATCCGGGAATATCACAAAGCCCATCATAGACCTGATGAGGGACGCGGACAAGATCATCGGAGGCGACCTCGAACACCGCGCCGATATATATATGAATGACGAGATAGGCGATCTCGCCGGAAAGTTCAACGAGATGTCGGATTCTCTCAAAAAGCAGATGAAGACGCTTGCCGAAGTGACCGCCGAGAAGGAACGCATCGGCACCGAGCTCAACGTCGCGGCGCACATCCAGGCCGAAATGCTGCCGAAGGATTTCCCCGACCGCAGCGATGTTACGCTTTTCGCTTCAATGGCTCCCGCAAGGGAAATGGGCGGCGACTTCTATGATTTCTTTATGATAGACGACGACCACATAGGACTCGTAATGGCAGACGTTTCGGGAAAGGGCGTTCCCGCCGCTATGTTCATGATCATAACCAAGACGATAATAAAGATACGCACTATGCACATGGACGACCCCGCAAATATCCTCCGCGATGTCAACAACACGCTTTGCGCCGACAACCCGGGAAGCCTGTTCGTAACGGCATGGCTCGGCATACTCACACTGTCCACGGGCAGGCTCGTGTTCTCCAATGCCGGACACGAATACCCGGCACTGCGGCGGCTTGACGGCGACTATGAGCTCATCAAGTCCGAACATCAGCCCCCGCTCGCCGCTGTCGAAAACATCGAATACTACGACGAGACTGCCATAATGGGCATGGGCGACGAACTGTTCCTGTACACGGACGGCGTTCCCGAGGCAAAATCGCCCGACGGCTCGCGTTTCGGCATGCCGAGGCTGATGGAGATACTCAACCGCGACAAGAAGCTCCCGCCCGAAAAACTTCTGGCAGACTTAAAAGAAGAGATCGACCTCTTCTCGGGGAACGACCTCTTCGACGATGTTACTATGATGTGCGTCATCCGCGGCAGACCGTATCACGATCTGTGATACCGGCACCTATAAAATAAACACATTTGCGGTGAATACCTCCCGCGGGACGGCTCAGAGATCCACAGACCGTGCGGCGACAGCGTCTGTGCCGGTTCCCGCGACATTTTCGGCAATGACGTCGCCGACATGTACGGGGAGAGTTACCGACGCGGATTTTATCTCTTTCACGCAGTCAAAGATCCTGTCCTTCGGGATAGGGTCTTTTGTTTTGACGGGGATGCTCACGCCGTCGGGCGTACGCACTGTTGTTGTCACCGTTCTCGTGGGCGCGGTAAGCTCCTGCACGGCGTAATCTGCACCGCGCTTACAGGTGTTTCCCGTTACCGACACGATCTTCTCTCCGTCAAGCTCGACGGTCATATTGCAGCCCATAGGGCAGCATATACATATAAGTTCCTTTGTCATGATATGTCACCCTCCGTCATTATCTCAATATCGGCATCCGCCGCCGCGAGTATATCCTTTTTCACCGTGAGGTCCTGCATCTCGCTCGGTATCAGCACCCTCGCCTTTCTGCGCAGCAGTTCTTTTTCGCCGCATTTCAGCACTATCGACGTGTTTTTGAAAACGCCCGTCACGCGGAAGCGTATGTGCAGTCCGTCGTCGAGCGTTTCTGCTCTGAAGCTGTTCGGAACGGTGTATTTCACGCCGTTCTTCGGGATGAACTTTATCACCCTGCCGTCGGGCGAACTGCCGCCCCGGACGAACGAAGCCGCGCTTTCACCGGCCTTTGCCGCCTCGGCGGAAACGTAGTCAACAAGGTCGTGGACATGTAGCACGTTACCGCAGGCGAATACGCCCGGGATGCTCGTTTGCAGCCTGTCATCCACCACAGCGCCGTTTTTCAGCGGGTCTATCTCGATGCCGCAGGATCGCGTAAGCTCGTTCTCCGGTATCAGCCCGCAGGACAGCAGCAGCGTGTCGCACGGGTAATATTCCTCCGTGCCGGGTATAGGCTTGCCGTCTCTGACTTCCGCGACGACAACGCCCTCCAGCTTCTCCCTGCCCTTTATGTCAACAACCGTGTGCGAGAGCTTCAGCGGTATGCCGAAGTCGTCGAGACACTGAACGATATTGCGGTTGAGGCCGCCGCTGTAGGGCATAAGCTCGAACACCGCCGCAACATGCGCACCTTCGAGCGTCATTCTGCGCGCCATTATCAGCCCGATATCGCCCGAGCCGAGTATAACGCATTCCTTGCCCGGCATAATGCCGTCGATATTTATAAGGTGCTGCGCCGTACCCGCGGTGTAAATACCCTGCGGACGGTACCCCGCTATCCCGAGAGCACCGCGCGGACGCTCACGGCATCCCATATCAAGCACGACGGACTTTGCGCAAATATCCTCCACGCCGCGCCCGGAGCTCAGTATCGTAACTGTCCGGTCGGGGGAGATATTCAGCACCATTGTGCCCGTTTCGACCGGTATTCCGAGCTCGCGCACCATATCTGCGTACCGTTCGGCATACTCGGGACCGGTAAGCTCCTCTTTAAAGGTATGCAGGCCGAAGCCGTTGTGTATGCACTGATTGAGTATGCCGCCGAGCACGTTGTCGCGTTCGAATATGATGATGTTGTCAAGACCTTTTTTCTTCGCAGCTATCGCCGCCGCCATTCCCGCAGGGCCGCCGCCTATCACCGCAAGATCGAATTCCCGCATTTTGCCGCACCCCCTCAGTTCTTTCTCACGCTGTCAAGCGGAATGCCGTATTTCTCCGCTATCAGCGCCATTGTTTTCGGCGTGCAGAAGCCCGCCTGGCATCTTCCCATTCCCGCGCGCGTCCTGCGCTTAACGCCGTCGAGCGTCTTCGCTCCGAGAGTGCGGTTTATCGCGTCGCGTATCTCGCCCTCGGTGACGGTCTCGCAGCGGCAGACGATGTTGCCGTAAGCGGGGTCTTTCCGGATAAGCTCGTTCTGTTCCTCGCGGGAAAGCGCCGCAAAGTGCGTAACGCCCTTTCTTGTTTCGATAAAGTCATTCCTGCGGTGCAGGCCATCCTTTTTCACTATGATATCGGCAATATACTCCGCAATAGCCGGCGCGCTCGTAAGTCCCGGAGACTCTATCCCCGCCGCGTCTATGAAGTTCTCGGCACTCTCTTTGATGATGAAATCGTCCGTTTCACCGACCGCACGCAGTCCCGAGAAATTGGTGATAGTCTTGCCGAAGGGTATGCCGCTCACCGACAGCCCCGCGCGCTCTTTCACCGAAGCGAGCCCGCCCGATGTCGTGGCGGTATTCTCCTTGTCGTCGATATTGTCCGCGGAAGGCCCTACCATAAGGTTCCCGTGAGCGGTGGGCGTTACAAGCACGCCCTTGCCCATTTTCGTCGGGAGCTGGAATATCGTGCGCTTCACGGTATTTCCGACCTCTTTGTCGAGCAGGTAATATTCGCCTCTGCGCGGCGTGATCTTCATTTTATCCTCGCAGACCATATTGTGTATCACATCGGCATACACGCCGGCCGCATTCACGACATAACGGCTCTCGAAGGAGCCCTTGTCCGTCGTAATGCGATACAGCGAGCCGTCACGCGAAATACCCGTAACTTTCGTATCAAAGCGGAACACCGCCCCGTTGTCACAGGCGTTTTCCGCGAACGCTATCGTCATTTCAAACGGACATACTATACCGGATGTCCTCGCGATCAAAGCTCCCGCGACATCGTTCAGAGCCGGCTCTATCTCCCGCACGCGTTCCGGCGTGAGCAGCTCAAGCCCCTCAACACCGTTGGCGATACCGCGGTCATACAGCTCCCGCAGCCCGCCGAGCTGCGCCTCGTCAAAGCACAGCACCAGCGCTTCGTTGTTGCTGTACGCGAAATCCAGCGTTTTCGACAGCTCCGGTATCATACCGCAGCCCTTTACGTTCAGCGCCGCTTTCAGCGATCCCGGCTTCGCATCAAATCCCGCATGCACTATCCCGCTGTTTGCCTTGCTCGTGCCTTCGCATACGTCAGTCTCCTTCTCGACAACGCATACCTCAAGGCGATACCGCGTCAGTTCGCGCGCCACCGCACACCCGATGACCCCCGCACCTATAACAGTCACATCAACCATTCCAGAGCTCCTTTCAGACACAGACTGCGGCGCCCTATGCACTTGCCTTTTAGCGCCGCGTCCTGCGGCGTTTTGAGCAAGTGCTCAATGCCTCCTGCATTGACCCGCACACGCAAGGGGCCTTACGCCGGCCCTAAGAACCTGGCGCAAGCGTTCCGCTTGACCAAATGTTAATTGAACTACAGCTCTGTGTCTTGTTTCATACTTAGATTATACCATTTTTTCTGCGCTTAGTCAATCACTTTTAAACACAGTTCAACTCCGAAACCTAAATTATTTTGAACCGAACGTGGCTTTTATGCCGCGAAAGCCTGTTTACAGTGAGTTTGTGTGTGGTAGGCTGGTAGCCGGGCAGCATCTGCCCAACGGGCGGGGGCTGCCCGTGCTGCCGGACTACCGCACACATCGAGGCTCGCTGTCAACAGGTTCGTGGAATAAATGCCCGGGCGGTTCAAAACTTTCCGGATCACAAAAACCTTGACGTTTGCCGACAGATGATGTATAATATTGTATATAAGACAACATCGTCTGAAAGGAGAACTATCACTATGACAGAATTCACATTTGCTTCGAGCAACGGAAAAAGCACCGTTTACGCGCAGAAATTCCTGCCGGCGGGAACGCCCCGCGGCGTCATCCAGATCGCGCACGGCGTTTCCGAGCACATCGGACGTTACGAGGAATTTATGACATTCCTCTCAGGCCGTGGCTTCGTCGTTGTCGCAAACGACCATATCGGTCACGGAAAGAGCGCCGCATCCGATGAAGACCTTGGTATCTTCGATGAGAAGGACGGCTGGGACAGAGCTGTCGAGGATATGGATAAGCTGCATGATATGACGCGCGAGGAATTCCCCGATATACCGTACATCTTCTTCGGTCACAGTATGGGAAGCTACCTGCTGCGTACGTATCTCATACGTCACCCCGAAAAGGCCGACCTCGCGATACTGAGCGGCACAGGCGGACAGCCGAGACCGATCGTTGCTGCCGGCCTCGGAGCAGCCGAGACTACCGTAAAAGTGTACGGCGCCCGCAAGATAAGCAAGCTGCTCATCGCAATGGCGTTCGGCACCTACAACAACGGCTTCGAGCAGAAGCGCACCGAGTTTGACTGGCTGAGCTCCATTCCCGAGATCCCCGACGCATATATCGCCGACCCGAAGTGCGGATTTCCCCCTACTGCAAGCCTTTTCCGCGACCTTTTCTATGGTATCATGTACGATTCCGACAAGGAAAATCTCGCGAAAATGAACAAGGATATGCCCGTGCTTATGATATCCGGCTGGAAAGACCCCGTCGGCGAGAACGGCAAGGGTGTCAAGCGCGTGTTCAAAATGTTCTGCGAGGCAGGAATGAAGCACGTTCATCTGAAGCTCTATCCGCACTGCCGCCACGAGCTGCTCAACGAGACTATCAAGAGCGAGGTAATGGACGATATCGCAAAGTGGATAGACAACAGCCTCATTATTGTGAATGAAGCGAAGGAAGCGGCCGCAGCAGCAGAAAACGCCGAGCCCGCCGCAGAAGCAGAGTGATACCGACATACAAAAGAAAATACCACGGGCCGTCCCGTGGTATTTTTTATGTCGTGATCGGATGTGCAAGCTGTCAGATGATCTCCTCGATATCCTGAAAAGCGGAAAGGTCGTCTTCGTCATTGAAGAATTCGTCAAACACGTTAGTATTGCCGAATACATTCATGCTTGCTTCCATTTCGGCTCTTGCGGCATCGTCGTCTGCGATCCCGTCAAGCTCGACGATCTCGTCGAAGCCTATGGCGCTATCGAGGTCTTCGTGTTCATCGAACAAATCAATCCCGTCCAGCGAGTACGGGTCTTTCATCTGAGCCATTGCGCTGAGCATATCTATTGCGGTTCCCGTCGATAACGTCACGCGATCTTCACGGGGCGCCTCGCTGCTTTCGGTCATATTCTTGAGAATGACCTTGCTGAAGTCAACGGGCTCTTTAGTCTTGCCGGCAGGGTTGTAATACAGTGCTCCCTGTTCATAAGACCGGCCGATCTTCTGGAGTGCGTCGGAATATCCCATAGTATTCTCCTTTTTTTGTAAGGCTTGTTTACACTTTTTCGGTATGATACAGTCAATGCTATATCACGGTTATCTCTATTGTAGACATTATAACATATTGTAATACATTAATCAAGCGTTAATTTTAATAAAAATCTGCACAATTTGCACCTGTTTTGTATCAAATCTACAAAACAG
>JAEEGL016823328.1_pt1 | contig 16505 bp, 15 predicted proteins | sample 9134231 | NCBI WGS metagenome assembly JAEEGL01 (sample SAMN16246548, study PRJNA631951) | gut metagenome | biome: gut microbiome; feature: rumen; material: fiber-attached | host: Bos | place: Iran: Karaj | collected 2018-10
AATTTCGCCACTCAGGCACATAACCCAAATTAAAATTCAAGTTACTCATTAAGTATATAATATTTTTATTTAAAATGCAATACTTTTTTTCTTTAAAATTAAAAGTTTTTTCGACTTTTACTCATATTTTATTAAAAATATGTGTGATTACTGCTATTTTCCAATTAAATGTATGTTATCTAGAAGAACTCCTGTACCTTCTACAACACATGTAAGTGGACTTTCTGCAATAAATACTGGTACTTTTAATTCATGCGATAATAGTTCATCAAAGCCATGAATTAAGGCACCTCCACCTGTAACAACAATTCCCTTATCAATGATATCTGCTGCAAGTTCTGGAGGTGTTTGTTCTAAAACATTTTTAGCAGCATGAATTATCGCATATACACTTTCTCTTAATGCTTCTTCTATTTCATCTGATGTTAAAGTAATAGTATGAGGAAGTCCAGTAACTAAATCTCTGCCTTTAACCTCCATCTGTTCATTACGACTACCTGGAAAAACAGAACCAATAGTAAATTTAATATCTTCTGCAGTTCTTTCTCCTACTAATAATTTATATTTATCTTTAATATATTTAACAATATCAGAATCAAATACATTTCCTGCTATTTTAATTGAAGAACTTGTAACAATACCACCTAATGATAAAATTGCAATATCAGTAGTTCCTCCACCTACATCTATAACCATATTGCCACTTGGTTTAGATATATCCATACCAGCTCCTATTGCGGCAACTTTAGGTTCTACTTCTAAAAATACTTTTCTAGCCCCAGTTCTTTCAGCAGCCTCTTTAATAGCATTTTTCTCAACTTGTGTTATGTTAGAAGGACAACAAATAAGTATTCTAGGTCTAGAAAAGAATGATTTACCATTTATTTTTTTAATAAAATTATTAAGCATAACTTCGGTTATTTCAAAATCTGCAATTACTCCATCTTTCATAGGCCTTATTGCTTTTACTGTACCTGGAGTTCTACCAAACATTTCTCTAGCCTCTTGTCCTACAGCTAAAGGTTTCTTTGTTTCTGCATCAATTGCTACAATACTTGGTTCGTTTAAAACAATACCTTGACCTTTTATATATATTAATACATTTGCTGTTCCTAAATCTATTCCGATATCTTTTGTAAATTTAAACACTGTATCACCTCTAACTATTATTTCGCTTTATCAATTATTATATCACATATTGCTTTATTTTGTTCAAATTATACTAAATTATACTAAATTTTCATATTTTTTTCTTGTCGATTCTCCACCTCTAATATGTCTTATTTCTAAATGATATATTAGTATTTTCTTTATTTTTTTATATAAATCATAATTTATATTTTTAAGTCTTTTATTTAAATCAATATGCACAGTACTTTTAGATACAGAAAACTGTTTAGCTATTTCTCTTATTGTCTTTTTGGTTTTTAACATATATTCTGCCTCACTAAGCACCCTATCATTAAGTTCTGCTTTTGATATATTACTCAAAATATCACCTATTTAAATATATATAATTTTACCTTTAATTATACATATTTAATAAAGAAAAAGAGCCTTACGCTCCGATTTCATCTATTGACTTATCAAAATAATCTTCTGGATTTACTATCTGTTCTTTTACTGATAATTCAAAATATAGATGATTTTTTAAATCTGATGTTATATTTGCTGTTGAACTAGTTGCTAGTTTATCTCCTTGTTTTACTGTATCGCCTTCTTTAATAGTTATATCTTTTATACTTTCATATGTAGATACAATACCATTTTCATGTTCAATAGTTACAATATTACCTAATGTATCATCATTTGATACTTTTGTAACTTTACCATCTAGAATTGCTACTACATCAAACTCTTCATCTTTTCCATATGATACTCCACTACTTGGCATATATGTATCTTCATAATAAATTATTGATTCTTTTTGTTCATCTTCTGTTCCTTGATAATTATAGTAATTCTTAACTATCTTAACATCACTATCTGTATAAGGTCTAATGATTGTAGTTTTTGTATTAACTACAGGAATATCTTCTCTTGTAATTCCTGTTTTTGATACATATTGATAATCTGGATTTTTAGAATCTAATTTTTTAGATGAAGTCTCAAGTAAAACAATACCTCCAATAAGCATACTAATTCCAATAGCGTACAAACTATAAACAACAGGTCTTTTTAATCTTCTAGTCATTTTATCACCTCTCATTTACAGTTTGAACTGTTTACTAATTTTTATACACTATTTATCAATTTTTTTAATTTTAACACCAGTATAGTAGTAATTTAGAATATCTTCATATTTAAATCCAGCAAGTGCCATACCATTCGCGCCATATTGACTCATACCTACTCCATGTCCATATCCTTTTGTTTTTACAAGTATTTTATTATCTTTTTCATAGAATGTAAAAAAAGTTGAACGCAATTGTAGTTTTGTACGTATCTCTTTACCAGTAAATTCCTTATTATTTATCTTTAAACTTTTTATTCTTCCTGAACTTGTTTTTTTAATATCACTTACATCAAGTATATCACTATACTTTATCCCTAATTTATTATAAAAATCTGTTTTAGCAAATTCTTTTTCGTCGTTAAAAGAAGGAGATGTTTCATCCCAACTACTTTCCACACTTCTTAAATAAGGTAATGCTTCACTAAATACTTCTTCACTATTTTCGGTATATCCTGTACTTGTGGAAAAGAAAAAAGCTTCTATAATTTTATCATCATAGGTTAAATATTCTCCTTTTGTATCAACTATTACTTTTTTTATTTTATTACTATATTCTGAATATTTATCACCCCACTTTTCTTTTAATTCATCATCACTATTATATACTTGACTATTTACTGAATCATATACATCAAATTCTTTATCTTTATTACTCTCCATTGCATACATCACATACGTTCTTGAGGCAACAGCTTGTGCTTTTAAAGCATCTTCCTCAAAACTTACAGGAACCTCAGATGATACTACTCCATATACATATTTCTCTAGTGGTACTTTTTCTACTACATTACTTTTTTCTCTATATACTCTTACCATTTTATTAGATGTATAGTTAAATGTTATTTCTTCTTTTTTTATAAATGTATTAACTATAATAAAAGGTATAAAGACTATTAAACACGAAAAAAGTAGTATTTTTTTTATACTCATTGTATCACCATACCTTTATATAAAACATACTACTTAAAAATTAATCCATTTTGAATTTAATACAAAATCATACAGAAAACTTGTAAATAAATATGCCAGTGACATACTTACCATTAGGTATAATAATCTTGCTTGAAATACTCTATTTACTTTAAATATGCCATTTATTTTAATACTATCTAATGCAAATATAGAAAGAGGTACTGTAAGAATATATAAAATTAGTTTAACGTTCATAATTATCTATCTTACTAATCCTTCTATCATGTCTTTCTTCAGAATTATGTGGTGTCTCTAAAAATACTTTTAATACACTTTTTAATTTTTCTATATCTATTCTACTTGATAAAGCAATAACATTAGCATCGTTATCAATACGAGTCATCTTTGCATCATATTCATCTATTACTCTTGCGCATCTAACACCTTTAACTTTATTTGCAGCTATACTCATACCTATTCCTGTATTACAAATAAGCACTCCAAAGTCTATATCATTATTAGCTACTGCAACTCCAACTTTAAAAGCATAATCAGGATAATCTACAGAATCAGTACTATTAGTTCCATAATCAACTACATTATAACCTAAATCTTTTAAATAATTTGTCAATTCTTGTTTTACATCTATTCCTCTATGATCTGTTGCTATTCCTATTTTCATTTTTTTAATCCTTTCTTAATATTAAATAAACTTGATAGATTACCATTTAAATAATTAATTACAAAGTAAATACCAAAACTTACTATTCCATACACCAATAATATTGGTATTTGTATCATTCTACCAGTTAAGTTAGTTGGCACAATTAATTTTAGTAATAAGATTACTATTACAAATATAATTATTGATAATAAATAATTTGGTAATTTCTTCTTTGTATCAGCAAAACTAAAATGATATTTTTTATGTAATATAGTTAAAGAAATTATCATTGATACAGTATATCCAAACATTGCCGCAACTATCGCACCATAACTTACATCAAATCCTAGTTTATGTGATATTAACATAAATGGAACATCACATACAGTATTTATAACAAGTCCTGTAAGTACTGATGCAATTACTAATTTGTATTTGCTTAATCCCTGAAGAGTATTTACTACTACTGAGTGTAATCCACCAAATAAAGCAGTATAAGCAAACATTTTATAAACTATTGGGCCATATGTACTATTACCATAGAATAAAGTCCATACTGGTTTTACTAATAATGATAAGAATATTGTAGCAGGTACAATTATTAATAATGTACACTGTAATGCTTTATTAAATTTAGAATCAACATCTTTCATATCTTTTTTTGTAAAACTTGCAACTATATTTGGTATTAGACTTGTTGTAAGACCAGTAGTTACTGCAAGTAATATGTTATTTAATTTAACTCCCCAAGTTGTAAATACACTAAGTACTGATTCTACTTGTTTCATGGATATATGCAAAATATCACTCATTGTACGTGATACTAGTATCATATCAACTGTATTATATAAGTTATATATCAAACTAACTATAATAAATGGAACAGAGTATCCAATTATTTTTCTAATTATTTCTTTTTTAGTAACGTGTTCTTTATCATCTGCTTTTTCTTTAAGTAAATTAGATTTTGTTATCTTTCTTCTTAAGAACAGATAAGCAACAAATCCCCCAAAGAATGCACCACTAACTGCTATTCCAACAGCAACTTTTAAATCGGTATGAAATATTTTTAAAGCAGCATAACTTCCAACTAAAATAATTATTACTCTAACTACTTGTTCTATTACTTGACTATCTGTTGTTGGTTTTATATATTTATGTCCCTGTAAAAATCCCTTTGAAACACTTAAGAATGGTACAATTAATATGGCAAACGATACCATTCTAATTACGAATGCAATATCCTCTATTGTATTACCACCTGTAGAATCACCTATAATTAAATGTCCTATTTGTGGAGCAAATATAAATAACAATATAAATATTACAAATGATATTAATAATATTAACCTTGTCGCAATAGAATATGTATCTTTTATTGCTTTTTTATAACCTAATGCATTATATTCACTTGTAAGTTTACTAATAGCAAAAGGAAATCCCGCACTTGATATTGATAAAAAAAGCATATATATATTATAAGCATAACCATAAAGCGCTCCACCTTTTTCTCCAATTATAGAGTTAAAAGGTATTACATATATCAATCCTATTATTTTAACAAAAATTATTCCAGCAGTCGCAATTACTGCTCCTTCCATAAATGAGTTTTTCTTCATGTTATCTCCTCAATAATCATTATACTATCTTTTTTCTATTTAAACAAGTTGTAAAATGGCTAATATTGGGCTATAATATTTAAAGGAAGGATTGATGAAATGTATACATTTAAAGAGAATATTAATAAAGAAGAATATAACAATTTTATAATAAAATTTCCTTACGCTAATTTTATGCAAGAAAAATCTTGGGCTAGTGTAAAAGACAATTTTGATAATATATTATGTGGTGTTTATGATAGCGAAAAACTAGTTGCCGCATGTTCAATTCTTGTAAGACACATATCTAAGGGAATTTCAATGTTTTATATTCCAAGAGGATATTTGATAGATTTTAAAAATACTGAATTACTAAAATTTATGACTGATAACATTAAACAACTAGCAAAAGATAATAAAGTTTATGTTGTTAAAATAGATCCTAATTTCTGTGTTAGTGAAAAACTGTTTAAAAACCAAAACATCGATTTTCATATTTACTCAAACGATTTTGAAGAAAAACACAATAACTTAATTAATTTAGGATACAAACATACAGGTTTTATTAAAGATATTCATAAAAATATTCAACCCAGATTTCAGATGGCAGTACCTCTAATTAATGAAAATAATGAATTTATTACATATGATGAATTGCTAAAAACTTTTAAAAGCAAATTTAGATATTATCTAGGTGATTATCATACAAAACGTGGTGTATATTTCACCTCAAGTCACGATAAAAAAGATGTTAAAGAATTTGTTGAATTATTAAAGCATACAGAAAAAAATAAAAATATTCGTTTAAGAAATGAAGATTATTTTAATAAAATTATTGACAATTTTAAAGATAGAGCATGTATCTTATTTGGCAAAGTTAATTTAGAAACTTATCTAAAATTTTTAGAAGAAAATAATGGTAAAGAAGACGAAAGAAAACTAGTAAAAGATTTAATTAAAACTAAAGGCAAAGAAATTACTCTATCTAGTGCATTATTGATTCTTCCCAATAATAAAGAATATAGATGCAGTGAATACTTGTATGCTGGAAATGATTTAACACTAAATAAACTAAATGTATCAGGTGGTATTGCTTTAGAAGCAGCAAAGATTTCCATTGAAAATAAATGTCACTATTGTAACTTAGGCGGGATAAGTGGAAAACTAGATGACTCCTTAACTAAGTTTAAATCTAAATATAATGCGGTTATATTAGAATTTGCTGGAGAATATGATTTAATTATTAATAAGACTAAATATATATTCATTAATAAATTTAAACCAATATTAAAAAAATTATATAAAATAGTAAAAAAATAAGAATTAAACGTTCTTATTTTTATTTATATATACAATTGGTAAGATACTTTTAAATGTAATATCATCTTGTGTTGTATATATTGCTTTTAAATTAACTTTACTTTTATCATAATTATTTGTTTTAATTTCATACTTGAATGCTAAATTACTTGGTAATGGAAAGTTTATTACATCCATAGTATCCATATTAAAATACCTAATAAAATTTTTAGGAATATCACATATATATCCAGATGATTCGTATAAACTAACGTTAAAATCATTCATTAAATAAATACTATCTTTATTTAAATCTAAATCACATATAAAATAAAAATCATTAGTAAGTTTAGAATTCCAAATTTTAACTAAAATTATTTTATATGTAGGCAAATATTTATCTATAAAATCAAATTTATAAGCAAGTAATTTTTTTATTGCTTCTTTAGTATATTCAAATTCTGTATTAGTAAGCAAATATAAATACTTACCCACAATTTCATATAAATTATTTAAGAATGTATTTGTATTTTTGTTATTATACTTACACTTTATATTATTGTAATTATTTATTAGATAATCTAATTCTTTTATATACATTAGTCTTTTAGATTGTCGTTTCATTGCTTTATTAACATCTGATAAATCTAAATCTGCTGAATAAACTATAAAAGCATCATACTTATTTAGTATTAGTATTCCAAGTGGAGTTTCTCTTGTAATATTTGATATATCTATTTTAGAAGATAATCTATCTACATAGTTAATTACTGTATTTAAATCATTTTTAATCTTTTCCTTTAATTTATTAATATCCCCTTCTAATGTACAAAGTAATTTATTAGTATTATCACTTTTAATTCTATCTTGTATTAAAATATCTTTAGCATCTATATTATTATATCTATCAATTATTTCTAAGGCTTCATCCCTATATTTAACATCAACATTTCTCAAAAAATCAATATCTATATTATAATATAGTCTATGATTATCATTACGTAATTTTTTTAATTCTATATCTATATTATATTCATTATACTTCTTCGATATTTCATTAATTAAAGATTTAACATCAACATCAGTATCCATAGCACACCTTCTTATCTTTATTAAATTTTAACATAAAACAAGAAAAAAAGATATACAAAAAAGAAGATTTTCATCTTCTTAACTATTTAAATATTCATCAGCTGATTGTCCAATTTTAGCATCTGATGTTTCATATGCTTCAACAGAAGTATCAATAAAAGTTGCACAATCTCTAACTTTTTGAATAAAATCTGGAAATTTACCTGCAAGACTATTGAATTTATTAACAAATTCAGTTGCTGCATCACTCTTCCAAGTATCTTCAGTTCCTAGTTTTCCAATCTCAACTTTCACTTGATCAAATATTCCTTGAAGTTTATTTGCAGATGTTCTAAGCGAATCAGCTTTAGCACGCATTTGTTCATAAGATATCTTTTCTTGATTCATGTTTCCCTCCTATAATTTTCCTGCATTTGATGCAATATCATCTTGTAATTGTGTATAAGTTTGTGCAGCATTAAGTAAAAATTGTCCATATTGTTCAATTACTTTACCCAAAGCCTCCATATTTTCTTTATAGCTCTCTACTTGAGAAGTATACTTTGTACTGTCAGCACCTTGCCAATTATTCTTCACATCATCTACAATTGAATAAATATTTGCAATCTCACTATTGTATTCAGATGCTTGTTCTTGTACATTAAGCCCCAATTGCTTAACAGTTTCCATATTTACTGATAAATCCATAAATCACTCACCTTTCTAATTATCAGAAATAATCTATATAATGTAGAACCCCCAAAACTTTTTTTTGATTAGATTCTAAACATTATCAAAATTAATAACTCTACTAAGATGTAGTATAAATTCTTGATACATCAACATCTATTGAATAATTATCCTTCAGATATACAACTAAATCATTTGCAGTTGATTCATTAAACACCAATTCATTACTAATAACATTAGTATAACTAATTCCATGTTTAGATGACTCGTATGCATATAGTTCAGTTGAAATAGGTTTATAATCAATTTTAATAGCATTATCTTCAATAGTTAAATTATTTTTACCTTGTTTTTCAAATACATTAACTATATTATCTTTATTAGATTCAATTAGTTTTTGAGAAACAGTTTCATAATTTTCACCATTCTTTTCAATACTATCACAGAAATTATTAAATTCCTCATCTGTTGCATTTGGATAAAATTTCTTAAATATTTCCTTATTACTATCAGTATGGTAATTTGACTTAGTTGCAAAGAAACTACCCGCTCCTCCTACACCAGTCACAATTGCACTACTATAAATACTTTTGTTAGTATCATCAATAATAAGTTTTCCATCCTCAACTTTAATATAAGTATCATTACCCGTTAAAACACCTATTACCTTGCCATCTTTAATATAGTATTTCTTAATATCAATTGCATTCCAATTACCATCACTATTTGGATTTTTCATAGAAACAACATAACCATTTCCTTCAGATTTTGAAATACTACCGAAGTTTTCCTTAGTCACTCCAAATGAAGCAAGCATACCAATAATTAAATCATCAACATGAATATCTTTCATTTTACTATCAGAACTTGAAAAAATACTTTTATCACTATTTGATGAAGCAATTCCACTAGATATAAAAGCCGCGTTAGATGATAACCCAGAATATGAACTATTATCAATATTAATGGAAGATGAATCAATAAGTTTGCTAGCTTCTTCATTTAATGAACTTTGAGCATTCGTATATAATTGAAAAGAATCGACAACTTTCTCGTAAAAAGAATTCTTATCCTCTCTAATACTGCTTATAAGAGAAGCAACTTCAGAAATCAAATCTGAAACAGAATCATCATAACCTGAATAATCACTTAGAAAAGATCCAGTTATATAAGAACCAGAATTCAATTCATTTAATTCATCATCAGCACTTGTTTCATCGAAAAAATCAAAAACTCCTTTAAATTCATCTATAAAAGTATCATAATACTCATTATTAGTCTTAATCTGTATACTCATTTTATCACCTTTTTCTATTATAAAACAAACCACGTATTAACAACGTTTTATTTTTGAAATAAAACATTTAACTAACTTTACTCAATGCATTATCAATGTCGCTAATAACTTCATTTTTATTACTTGGAGTATAACCAGAACCTATGTAATGTTTATTAGTTGACTCCCAAAATACATAAACATTTTTATTATATTTTTCCTTATCTTCTTCAGAAAGTTTGTCAAACTCTAAATTAATACTACTCAAAGCATTGCTTAAATAATCTGCATGTTCGCTTAAATCACTTTCTACTTTTTCATGCAATGCTTTTATAATTGAATTACTAGTACGGTAATTCATGCATTCTAATATTAATGAATCTACAGTTTGACTTAGATTTGTTAAATTTGTGCAAAGAGATTCTAGTTTGGTAAAAAATGCTTCATGACCATCATATAATTTTACACAACTTAAAAATTCCGATAAAGCACAAGAATTTGAAGCACTATCCTCTATTTGACTCTTTAAATTTAAACCCATTAGTTTATAATATAAATCATTATATGCATTTTTATATACACCAGCCTTAGTGTGTATATCTGAACCTTTCCATTTTTGGTCATGTGATGCAATACTTCTTTTTTTAACGCACTCAGAATATCTTGTATATGATAACACTTGTGGAATATCAAGTATATTATTATATATATCACTATATACATGCCTTGCTTCATTAATTAAAGCGATAGTATCAATTTTTCCCATTATATCATCTCCTTTATATTAGTATTAACTCAGTCGCATTTCTTATACTTGTATCTTTAACTCTCATGTTCTTATTAACTTCTTTACCAGTATCTTTAATATATAATGAATGATTATGTTCAACATCAAAATTATTATCATTCATTTCATATAAAGATTTTACTAGTAAATTAATAACATTTTGTATTTTCTTATTTATTGGTATAAAACAATCGTATTCTTTTTCTAACATAGGAACATATAGCATTACTAACACCTTATTATTCATCTTTAACACTCATTTCTAATAACTTAATAAACTTTGCATTTCCATTTTTTATAACATATCCAAAATCCATATCACAATTATTGTTAAGTTTTGTTCCCGACTGATTATACTTTAATACAAATTGTTCTGTTATCCCACTACCAATCCACAAACCATCAGAATTAATAATATATTGTTTGTACCATTCATCAAATTCTTTTGATTTAACTTGCTGTACACTATCTATTATCATTATAGATGAATTATTTCTAATTGTCAAGTCATCAAAGAATTTATCAACTGAAGAATCATTAAATTGAGTATATTGAATTAAAGAATCTATTCCAATAAAACAATATAAATTATGTTTAACTGTATCAAAACTAAACTTAGTATTACACTTATTATAATTAAACTTACATTCCTTATCAATATAGGAATTATGTTTATCAAAAACTTGAATATTAACATTAGATAAATGAGATATCATGTTAAGTAGATTATAACCATAGTTTTGTAATAAATCCATTCTTTTCCCAGTAAAAACTGTTGCAAATCTATTTTTTAAATCATATGTCTCAACTCTTAAGTCTAACTTTGTAATTCCAACGGGAACTCTAGATAAATCCGACATATAATTAATTACGTGATTTATCCTTACAATATCAGGTAATATAGGAATTATTTTTGCTCTTGTATTCTCCTGCTTTTTCAATTCATTAAAAGTATAATTAAGATAATCATTGAGTTTTCCATCTTCACATATATGGGCGGTTTGAAATTCATATACTATATCATTTAATTCAACTAATCCTCTACCATAAATATGAGATGGTTTAATTCTTCTTGCACCAGATAATATATTTCCATAATCACCATCATCATTTAGTTGTAAAACTACTTTAATTTTAAAATTTTGTTGCAATCTAAATCTTATCAAATTCGATGCACTTGCAGTAAGAAGAAAATTAATTTTATATTTTATCGATTCTCTTGTAATATTTAGCAATTCATCATCATATTTATCATAATTATCCTTAAATACTTCATAATTATTTATTATAACTAAAATCATCGGAAAATTTTCAATAACTTTGTTATCAGTAGACTCAGATATAACTTTCTTTCTTCTTTCCATTTCTTTTTGAATCATATAAAAGAAATTAACAACTTTCTCTGAATTATCAACAGTTACTACATCTCCAACCTGAGGAGCATTAACAAATCTTCTTAATGACTCACTTCCAAAATCAAACACATATATATTAATTTCATTTGTATGATGTGTAGTTATTAAATCATAAATAATTGATGATAGAAATAATTCTTTTCCACTATCAGCTGCACCAAATAGAAGTGCATTACCACCATCAGTAAATGGAAGAGTAAGTACATCTTGATTTTGATTTAATGGATCATCGTATTCTCCAATTATTGGATTTATATTGTTATATATATATTGATGTTGATATTTATCTCTTAAGTTTTGAAGATATATATTTTCAGGTATTTTATCTAACCACAACTGTCTAACATTTATTCCTTCTGATAAAGATATATTTGACAAATATTTAATAATATTATTCAATTGTTCACCATTAGATTTTATATTTAAAGGTTTTGTATTATTAACTTCTTTAATTGCTTTTCCTAAATTGGAAACGAAAGTCAATGATGTGTCTACTTTCTTAACGGGCTTATCACTAGGAATATATGGCGCACCACTCCAAGCAGCTTGTCCCAAAGTAAAGTATTCATTATAACCTATTTGCATATAAAACCTACCTGCCTGCTTTAACGATGCTGCATCTGGTCTATCAATCATATCCATACTATCAGATTTATCTTGAACTTTTAAACAAATACTAAACCTGCTATTACTCCTAATTTGTTCATTAACAATTCCACTAGGTTTCTGAGTTGCAAGTATCAAGTGAACTCCCAAACTACGTCCAATACGCGCAACACGAATTAATTGTTCCATAAATTCAGGTTGTTGTTGTTTTAGTTCAGCAAACTCATCGCTAATAATGATTAAATGTGGAACAGGAATATCAACTAATCCTTCTTGATACATTTTTTGATATTTATAGATATCTATAGTTCCTTCATCTAGTTTAGTTCTAGCCTCATTAAATATCTTTTGTCTTCTATTTAGTTCACTTTGAATAGATGATAAAGATCTATTCATTTCAAGAGTATCTAAATTAGTAATTGTTCCCACTAAATGAGGTAATTTAATACCTAACTTATTATTATGAAATGCCCCAGCCAAACTTCCACCTTTATAATCTATTAAAATGAAATTAACATAGTCTGGATGATAATTTAATGCCATAGATAAAATATATGTAATTATTAACTCAGACTTTCCTGAACCTGTCATTCCAGCTATCAGCCCATGAGGTCCATGTGACTTTTCATGGATATCTAAGTATACTGCTTCGCCAGCATTATCTATTCCAATCAAAGCTTTTAAAGATAAAGTTGCATCATTCTTATTCCACCTATCTAAGCAATTAAGTTGTTCAATATTACTTGCTTTATACATTTCTAGAAATTCATATGTATTTGGCAAAACAAACATACCCTTAGCCATTTTTATTTTTACATTGTTTAATGCTTTTGTTGCATCATAAAAATTTGTTAAATCATAGTTTTCAATACTAAATTCTAATTGTTTTTTTGAAGACAATTCGTTTGAAAAAACCACACATTTATCAGTTTTTAAGTCTATAAAATTTGTGCATTCATTAGGTAAATTATTAAGACTATCTGAAATAAATAACAAACTAAATCCAAAGTTTTTTTCAGATTGCAATAAATCAGAAATTATTTGTAAATTAGACGCCTTTTTATAATCATCTGTTATTATTAAATAATATGGACTAAAATCTGTAAATTTAGTTTTTATATCAAATGTTTTATCAGAAAACTTTCTATCTTTTAATATTTCTTCTAAATACAAAGAAATCTCTTTCATATCATCTGTGTTATTAGCGATAAATCTAAATGTTTTTGAATCATTCCAAACATGTGGTAGCATTTTAACACAGTTTATATCAATATCCGTATCCTCATCTAACAAAAACACTATTTTTAATTCATCATAACTATGAAAAGTTATAAGTTGCATAAGTAAATAATAGAAATAATTATGTTTTTTTATAATATCTTCATCATCTACTATTGCAGAAACCTTGCTATCTAAAAAAGAAAAAGTAATTGGAACATTATCTAACAATTTAGACTTTATAACTAATTTATTAAGTATACCAACTAATTTATCATCATCCATTGTAAAATGTTCTTCAGGATATCTTATATCAATCTCTAAAGGTAAATTTCCAAGTCCAAGTCTAACCTTTAAAAAATCTTGATTTATAATTCTTCTTTCGAACAAACGCATATCTTTTTTTATAATAATTCTTTCACATTCTTTAACATTTGGATAATTGTCACTTAGTATTTGTCTTTGTTTTATCATTATTTCATCAATATTTTTACTTTTTTTATTAATATAATCGCTATATTTTTCTTGCCTTTTTCGTTCTAATTTTCTTTTTTTTCTATTTTGATATCTTCTATTTAATATTGGCCAAATTAATATTCCTGAAAGCATAGCGATAGCTATTGCAATTGAAGGAAGTATATCACCAAAACTACTTTTACCAGAAGAATAAGTATTTAATGCTGAAATTAATGTCACTACTGAAATCATACCCATTGAAAGCATAGGACCAATAACATATGCAATTGGTGTATCATCCACCTTTTCTTCTGCAGGAGGAGCATCAACATTAATAACCTCTTTTTCTATAACTGAACGTAAATTCGGTGCTCGCAAAAAAAATTCTTCTTTTTTTTCTTCTATTTCAATCTCGTCTTCATCTTCAATAAAAGGAACAAATTTTTCTTTTTTTATAGGCAACAAATTTTCATTAGTAAAAACATTATTATTCGGATTATTAATTATAAAAGTATTTGCTACATATATTATTTTCAAACCATATATAAATATAACATCACCATTTCTAAGAATTTGTGAAGAGGTAACCATTCTATCATTAATATAGGATGTTGAATTAGCTTGAGGTTCATAAATCCATATTTTATTCTTATTGTAAATTTTAAATTGTTGTCCATTTATCCAATCAGTTTTATATTGAATATTACAATTTGGCGTATTATTTATTACTAATTCTTTAGTATTATTTACATTAAATTGAACAAATGAGTTATCATATATATCTGTACAATATAAAAAGCCTCTATCTCCAGTTTTTGGAAAATATAAAGCATAAAAAGAATTACGAGACAAAGAAACCAGATCATAAAAATCATTTTGACTTTTTAATATTTTTAAGTTTTTGTTTCCTTTTATTTTCCAAATATTATTATCACTTTCAACATTAATATAATTCAAATTATTATCACTAATAATATAATTCCCACTAATTTTATTAGGTAATTTTAATTTTAGTAACTTATCCCTTAACATTAATATAACAAGCATATCTATCAACTCCTCTATCCTTGTACTAATTTTAACACAAAAAAAATAAAAAAGACATAGAAAAAAGAATTAATCTTCCAAATTGTTGATTAATTCTTCCTTATCCATTTTAATGTATCCTTTTATACCTTTAACTTTAGCCATATACTTTAATTCTTCTATAGATAAATCTGATTTATCTATATCATCATCTTCAATCCGTCCATCTTTAACAAGTTGTTCAATTTGCTCTTTAGTAATTGTTTCATATCTAAGTAGTGTTTTAGCAATTACATCTAGTAAATCTTTATTATCTTTAATAATTTTCTTTGTTACATCATAACACTCATTAATTATTTTTCTTTGTTCTTGATCAATCTCAAAAGCAACTTGAGAAGAGAAATTACGTGATTTATTATAATCTCTACCTAAGAATACACTTGATTCTTGATGTTCAAATTGAACTGGACCTAACTCACTCATACCATATTCAGTGACCATAGCTCGAGCAATCTTAGTTGCCTTTTCAAAGTCATTATGAGCACCTGTCGTAATTTCATTAAACTCAATTTCTTCTGCTACACGGCCACCAAGTAATCCACTAATAGTTTCAAGTAATTCTTTCTTAGTTGATAAGAAAGTCTCTTCTTTTGGTAACATTAGGTTATATCCACCAGCAGCGCCACGAGGAATGATTGTTACTTTTTGTACTTCATTCGCACCTTCTAATTTTATACCAACAACTGCGTGCCCTGCTTCATGGTATGCAACAACCTCTTTTTCATGCTCTGTATATTGCTTACTCTTCTTAGCAGGTCCCATAATAACACGATCATGTCCCTCATCAATTTCAGACATAGTAATTTTATCTTTACCACGACGCACCGCAAGTAATGCAGCCTCGTTTAGTAAATTCTCTAAATCTGCACCACTAAATCCAACTGTTCTTTTTGCGATATTCTCTAAGTTCACACCGCGAGCAAATTTTTTACCCTTAGCGTGTACTTCAAGAATTTCTTTTCTTCCCTTTACATCTGGTAAGTTAACTGTAATTTGTCTATCAAATCTACCAGGTCTAAGAAGAGCTGGATCTAATACATCTGGTCTATTTGTAGCGGCAATAATAATTACACCTTCATTTGCGCCAAATCCATCCATTTCAGTAAGTAATTGGTTTAGAGTTTGTTCACGTTCGTCGTGTCCTCCACCAAGTCCTGCTCCTCTTTGACGTCCAACTGCATCAATTTCATC
>JAEEGL010977125.1_pt1 | contig 16504 bp, 10 predicted proteins | sample 9134231 | NCBI WGS metagenome assembly JAEEGL01 (sample SAMN16246548, study PRJNA631951) | gut metagenome | biome: gut microbiome; feature: rumen; material: fiber-attached | host: Bos | place: Iran: Karaj | collected 2018-10
GAGCACTCCCCTGCCTGTCTCTATGTCGTTGGCCACCGCATCCTTTATAAGCGGATGGAAAAGTTCTCTTCCGCTAAAGCTGTTGCCGGTAAACTCAGGAACACAGGTCCTGCCCTTAAAAGAGGCCCTGAAGCAGGCTGTGGAGATGGCTGCCTCTATCCTTCCTGTGATCTCAAGGATCCTGTCCAGCCTGTCCTTCTTGTCCATTATCTCCTTGAACATCTGATTGAACTTGATGATGTCAATATGGGTCACCATCCTGATGTAGTCCATCAAAAGATCCGCCGGATTGCCTCCGGAGTTCATCCTTGTTGGCGAAAGAAGTATATTGGCAAAGGCCTTAAAGGAAGAAAAATCCCTGGAGATCTCAACAAGCTCCCTGATGTCCCCTGCCAAAACCTCATCCTCAACTGCCTTAAAGCTGTCAACTGACCTTATGACCCTCATGATATAGCCGTAGGTCACAAGGTAGGGGTCGATGTCGCTCTTTATCCTGAAATAGGTAAAGATCTGGATCAGCATCAGCACCACCAGCAGCACAAATCCTATTGCAAAAGAGAAAAAGCAAAGCACCACTGAAAGAGCCATCAGGGCCAGCATCAGAAAGTGTCTGCCGTTGCCTGTATCCATGGCGGTCTTAAGATGATCAATGTAATCATAGATGGAATACTTGCTGTTGCTGCCTATATCTGCAAATAACAGCTGCATTTTAAGGCGCTTTTCGTCCTCTTTTTCAAAGAAACTTACCTTTTTTTCAAAGTCCTCAAAGTCATCACTCTGCTTAGGAGTCCTTAACATGTAATACAGGTACTCCTGCCCTGCGGCTGAGAGGCAGTAATTCATCCTGTCATAGACACTGTCCATATCCAGGTCGTTCCAGGTGGTATCGTCTATCTGGAAAGCATCCCTGTGATTCCTGTAGAAGCCTGCGATATTATCCCTCTCACCGCTCTTGCATCTGATATGGGGCTCTGCGCCGTACTCCTTAGTCAGTTTCCTGATGAGATTCTTTCTGGCGTTTGCCTTGTCACGAAGTCCCAGTATAAAGGCGGTGAGCATCACCGCCAGTACAACAAATATTATTGCAAAAAAATCCATATATCAGCCGTATATCCTTTTACTAATCTCTTCTGCCTTTTTGTAGATCTCAGAAGGCTCCTGCCCGATATTGAAGCTTCCGTTTTCGTAACGGATCACACCGCCTATCATGGTCATCTTAACATTGTCCTTGGAGCCTGAGTAGACAATATTCTTGACGATGTTGTTGACAGGCTGCATATTGGGCTTATTCATATCCAGCATGATGATATCCGCCTTCTTGCCCTTCTGCAGATAGTCGCAGTTATTAAGGCCCATGGCATGAGCGCCGTTTACCGTTGCCATCTTAAGAACCCGGGCGGCATCAACAGCACCTGCATCCATATCCTTTAATTTGGCAAGACCTGTCACCAGGAACATCTCCCTGAACATATCAAGACAGTTGTTGCTGGCAGGTCCGTCGGTTCCTATGGCCACAGGGATCCCGGCCTCAAGGTACTCCCTGATAGGAGCGATGCCGCTGGCAAGCTTGGTATTGGAGCCCGGATTTGTCACGGCATAAAGGCCTCTGTCTTTCATGATCTGTCTGTCCCTGTCGTTGGTCCAAACCACGTGGTAGCCGCCTCCGCCATAGTCAAACAGTCCCAGTGAATCCAAAAACTCAATGGGTGTCATCCCGTATCTTTCTATACACTCTTTAGTCTCAGACTCAGTCTCCTGAATATGTGCCCAGAAGGGAGCCTTGTATTTGCGCACCAGCTCTGCGCACTTCTCAAGAAGCTCTTTGGAGCAGGTGTACTCCGCGTGTACCCCCAGAATAAAAGAGTTGTACTCATCTCTTCCGTTAAGGTCATTGTAGTAGTTTTCAAGAAGCTCAACAGACTGGCTGAAGTTGTTGACACAGCTGGTCTGGACGCATCTCATGCCACAGTCCCTGAAGCTGTCCGCTACCGAGTACGGTGTCAGATACATCTCAAAGACAGCAGTTATGCCGCTGGTGAGGTACTCCATTATAGCAATCTTGCTCAGGTGGTAAATATCCTCGGCAGTCATTTTTGCTTCAACAGGGAAGATCTGATTGACCAGCCACTCCTGCAGAGGAAGGTCATCGGCCTTGGATCTCATAAGTGTCATGGCCGAATGGGTGTGGGCATTCTTAAAGCCCGGCATAAGAAGATTGAGAGAACAGTCTATCTCCCTGTCCCATGAAGGTGCACCGCCCTGTCTTCCGGACAGATGATCACGTGCCTCCTGTGCTGTTCCCACAAAAGAGATCTCATCGCCCTCCACAAAGAGCTCACCCTCAAAGGCATCTCTTCCCTCTTCCATTGTAAGTATTCTTGCATTGTAAAATCTTATATTCATACCTCAAACCTCTTTATGGATTCAGTTACAAGCTTTGTGAAAATAGCTGCAGCCTTGTCTGCAGCCTCCTGAACCTCTTCGTGGCAAAGCGGCTTTTCGCTGATGCCTGCTGCCAGATTGCTGATACATGAAACTCCGCAGATCTTCATGCCCATGTGATTGGCTGCAATCGCTTCATTGACAGTGCTCATACCAACAGCAGATACTCCAAGACCTGCAAGCAGTCTTATCTCAGCAGGAGACTCAAAGGAAGGACCTGTGAGCTGGCAGTATACACCCTCCTGAAGGGCGATGTCGTTATCCCTGGCCACGGCTCTTATCACATCCTGAAGGTCCTTGTTGTAAACCTCTGACATATCGGGGAATCTGGGGCCCAGCTCATCAATATTGGCACCTATCAGCGGATTGGGAGCAAATATGGATACATGGTCCGTTATCAGCATCAGGTCACCTGCGTTGAAGCCCTTTCCAAGACCGCCTGCTGCGTTTGTAAGGAACAGTATCTTAGCCCCAAGCATCCTCATGAGCCTTGCAGGAAGCACAACGTCCGAAATGTCATACCCCTCATAGAAGTGAACCCTGCCCTTCATGCAGACTATTTTTTTGTCATCAAGATATCCGAAGATGAACTTCCCTGCATGTCCGGGAACTGTTGAAACAGGAAAGCCCGGAATATCACTGTAGGAGATCTCCTTTTCTATTCGAATGTTGTCTGCAAAGGCTCCAAGGCCTGAGCCCAGAACCAGTGCTATATCCGGCTCAAAGTCCGTTACTTTTCTGACTGCATCCCTGCACTGCAGCAATTTTTCATAAGCTTTGTTAGACATATCTTTACCTCTCCAAATATAGATTATTAAATGCTCCATGTCGTAGCGGCTTTGCTGCGTACCATGGGTAACTTTGTATCCTAGTATAGCATCATATCATATAAACCATCAATTATCCCCGTCCACAGGCATTACGAACTCCGGATTTGAGAGCTTCCCTGTAAGCTGCGGCTCCATGGTGTTTCTGGCGGCATGCTCCAAAGCCTCCTTCATTCCGCCCTTCATGAATCTTGAGATAAGTGCCGACTCAAATCCCTGAGCCTCCGTGATGGAAAAGTTCTTAATGGCGTTAAGGAGCATCACTGTCCCCGGGGTCTCAGCCATCCTTATCTCTATCCGTGAAGGTGCACCGCTTCGCCCTGCAATTAAAGCGCCTTCCCCCGGTTCCTGCTCAAAATAGATATTAAAGGCTCTGGTGCAGGTCTCCTCAACAAAATAGATGTCATTCCTCAGCACCCTGCGGTTATACTCATCTCTTGCGAAGGTGCTCTTTAGGGCCACCTTGTAGTTCTCGCTGTGAACGTTGATATCTCCCACAGCACTTCTCCCATCGAGGCCGCACTTTAACCTGTAGATCACTTCCCCCTCATATATGTCAATAAACAGCTCCCTTTTATCGGTGTACCTGAAGCCCACACGCCTTATGCCGTCAGTGAAGTTATTGTGGACGATCTGCATCATAAGAGGCATCAGCCCCACTCCGCCGGGCTCTATGTCATATACAGCTCCCGACAGTCTCCTGTAGAAGCTCTCTGCCAGGGGGCCATGGTCACTATTTGGCATTGTGCCTTCAAAAAGGCCTCCGGGTCTTTCTATGGGGGCAAAGGCACTTTTCCTGCCGGGATGCCCCTTGGTCATGCTTATCCTTTTGGACCTCCAGCCTCCGCCTGTGATAGGAGTCCCGGCTTTCACTTCTGTATGCAGCAAGCCGCAAAGCTGTACAAGACTCTTATAGGCTGCCTCATCTTCAGGAAGGCTCTCCTCAGAAACTGTGATTTCTTTGATGCTCTCCCTTATGAGCCTCGCCATGGTACTTGACTGGAATACATCCGAATTGCCGGCATTGGTGATCACCACCATGTCCACATCCGGGTACACAAATACATTCTGCCCCATCATACCGTTGAAAGAGTAAGAACCATGCCTGTCATTGTTGATCCATATCTGATAGCCGTAGTATCTGTTGGTCTCATCATCAGTCTCTATCTGAAGCGCAGTGGATTCCACCACCCACTGTCTGGGGATTATCTGTTTATCGCCCCACATGCCGTTTTGAAGGTACATCTGGCCTATCTTGGCCATATCCTCCGCTCGCATAAATAGCCCCCAGCCGCCTAAGGTGATGCTCTGTGGACAGCTTCCCCACTGTACCCTCTTGATGCCCATGGGATCAAATATTCTCTCCTTGCAGAAGTCAAACAGAGACTGTCCTGTTATCTCAGTCACTATGGCTGAAAGCATGTAGGAATTCATGCTGTTGTATTCAAATTTTGTTCCCGGTTCAAACTTAAGAGAGGATTCAAAAAAACTCCGTCTCCAGTCATTGCCGCTGAGCGCCCCGGCCTCATTAAACTCCACTCCGCTGGACATATTAAGAAGGTTTCTGACGGTTATGGGCTTCCTGATCCTGGATATGGGACCGATCCTTCCTCCGAATATATCCCCCAGCGTATCCTCCAGGGAGAGCCTGCCCTCCTCTATCAAAAGACCTATGGCCATTCCTGTTATGCTCTTGCACATGGAGTAGGTAACATGCCACATATCCATGTCAAAGGGATCGAAGGCGCACTCACAGATGACCTTGCCGTGGCGAAGGCACATGAACTTGTGCATATTACAGTTTTTATCCCGGGACAGGCTCTTTAAAAGCTCATAAAAAAAAGCAGAGCTTACGCCCTGGGATTCAGGAGTAGCTCTTAAAAGAAACTCCTCATCCGGGAAAGGGAGTGCGCTAAAGGCCTTTTTCTGCGGCCTGTAATCCACTTTGCTTATCTCGCCGGTCTGTCTTGCCACCAGCTTCATAAGTAGCTCTCCCACGTAAAGCTCTGCTCTAGGCATATCTGTATTCCTCTCACTTATCACTTAGTGCCCGCATGGAATTGAGGATTGCTATTACTGCAACTCCCACATCCCCAAATACCGCCAGCCACATGGAGGTAAGTCCAAGGGCTCCCAGGATCAGAAGAATAAGCTTTACACCAAGTGCAAAAACTATGTTCTCCCTGACGATCCGTACGGTCTTGCGGGCGATCCTGATGACAGTTGAGATCTTGCTGATATCATCGTCCATTATGACGATATCTGCAGCCTCGATGGCAGCATCACTACCAAGGCTGCCCATGGCAATACCCACATCCGCTCTCATCAGAACAGGTGCATCATTGATGCCGTCGCCCACAAATGCGAGTCTTTTACCATTATCGTCTTTATCAAGCATTTTTTCAACCGCGGAAACCTTATCCGCAGGAAGAAGTCCTGCCTTTACATCATTTATCCCTACCTGGTCTGCAACGTGCTGTGCAATGTCCTCGTTGTCTCCGGTGAGCATTACAGCCTTTTTAACACCCAGACTGTACAATGAAGAAACAGCCTCTTTTACCCCGCTCTTGATGGCATCTGCGATGACTATTGCTCCCATGTAGGTGCCGTCATAAGATACATAGATGACCGTTCCGGCATTCTCATCAAGAAGTCCGATGGATGCAGGCACATCTATGAGCCTGCTGTTGCCAAGAAGCAGCTCCTTGCCGTTGTACCATGTGCTAAGGCCCTTTCCTGCCACCTCTTTAGTCCTGCTGTTGTCGGTAAGTGAAGGATCCGGAGCAACTGCGTATTTTTCTGTGTAGCACTGTACTATGGACCTGGCTATGGGGTGATTGGAATAGGCTTCTCCTGCTGCCGCAAGTGTCAAAAGCTCCTTTTCTGTAACATCTGTGCCCGCTGCTGGAATGACCTCAGAAACCTTGAATTCACCCTTGGTGATGGTACCTGTCTTGTCAAATACAACAGTATCCACCAGTGCCACAGCCTCCAGGAAATTGCTGCCCTTTACCAGTACACCCTTTTTGGAAGAAGCTCCGATCCCGCCAAAGAACCCAAGGGGAACTGAGATGACCAGAGCGCAGGGGCAGGATACGATCAGGAAAATGCAGGCTCTTCTGATACTGTCTGTAAATGGCATAAGCCCAAGAAGCGGCGGTATGATAGCCAGAAGGACTGCGCCGATGGTCACAACAGGCGTGTAGTATCTGGCAAATCTGGTGATAAAGTTCTCCATTCTGGACTTCTTGTTGCTGGCATTCTCAACCAGCTCCAGTATCCTGGAAACCGTCGAATCCTCATAGGCCTTGTCAACTCTGATCTTAAGAATGCCTTCGCCGTTGACGCAGCCACTGATCACCGTTTCATCCTTTTTAACGCGCCTGGGTACAGACTCGCCGGTGAGGGCTGCCGTGTCCACAAATGACTCTCCCTCTATAACAGTGCCGTCCACAGGGATCTTCTCCCCGGCTCTGACAAGGATAAGATCTCCTACGCTGACTTCCTCCGGATCCACCTCGCTGGTACTCCCATCCTCTGCAATAAGGTTGGCATATTCAGGAGCAATGCTCATCAGATCAGAGATGGACTGCCTGGACTTTGCAACCGCAACGCTCTGGAAGAGCTCTCCCACCTGGTAAAAGAGCATTACCGCCAGTGCCTCCGCGTACTCTCTTATTCCAAAGGCGCCAAAGGTAGCGATCATCATAAGAAAGTTCTCATCAAAGACCTGGCCATGACTGATGTTGATGGCTGCCTTCCTGATGACATCATAGCCTATTATGATATAGGGGATCAGAAAGAGAACAAACTGCAGGTACCAGGGAAGGGGATCTAAAACTCCTGTCTTCTCAAGGATAAGCAGCACGGCGAAGATCACCAGTACAATTATTATTCTGTTACGCACTTTCTTTTGTTTCTTAGTCATATATAACTGCCTCCATGATATATGCATAACTCTTCTGAATGATCGTCATGCCATCACATTACTTTATCAGCCGATCTCGCAGTCAGGCTCGACCTTCTTGCAGGCCTTGACAGCATCATCGAATACCTTGTCAAAAATATCGTCCTCTGCCTCCAATGTAAATTTCTGTGTCATGAAATTAACTCTTGCACTAATAACGCCCTCAAGCTTCTTGACAGCATCCTCCATCTTGGCTGCACAGTTTGCACAATCAACTTCGCACTTAAATGTCTTCTTCATAATTAAATCCACCTTTCTTTGTTACTCTTCAATATGATTGATACCCTGGTCGATGATGGTCCTGACGTGATCATCTGCCAGGAAATAGATGACCTGCTTGCCCTCCCGTCTGCTGCCTACAAGCTTGCTCTGCTTTAGGATCTTAAGTTGATGGGATATGGCCGACTGTGTCATGTCGAGGCTCTCTGCTATATCACAGACACACATCTCCTGCTCAAAAAGTGCAAAGAGAATACGGATCCTTGTGGAATCCCCGAACACCTTAAAAAGCTCAGCCAGATCATAAAGTTCATCCTCATCTGGCATACCTCTGTGGACCTTTAGTACCACCTCGCTGTGCTGATGCACCTCTGAGCAATGCTCCACGTCATTGATCGACATATCATCTTCCTTTCATTTAAACATATGAATAATTGTTCATATGTTTAATATAAAACAAGTGGATGCGTTTGTCAACACATCCACTTTATTTTTTATCCCATTCCCTTCATAAGATCAAAGATACTCATCTGGTTGGAATCGGGAATATCTCCCAGAAGTCCCATATCCGCCATCTTGTCGATAACGGTCTGAGGACATTTGGTCCTTTGTCTGAAGTCGTCCTTACTGAGGAAAGGACCGTCCTTGGCTGCCTCCACTATCTGATCTGCCGCCTTTTCACCCATGCCGTCTATGCTGGTGAGGGATGGCATGATCTTGTCTCCGATGACCTGGAAATCCCTGGATTTTACCTTGAAGATGTCGATAGGCATAAACTCTATACCCCTCTCATACATCTCCTCCACCAGTCTCATGTCTCCGTACTCAGCCTGCTGTGCATTGGAGAGCTCATCCTTTCTGCTCATGTAATCCTTCATAATGCTGTGAAGATGGTTCTCTCCCTGACACATATGTTCATAGTTAAAGGCCTTTGCCCTTATGGAGAACCAGGCAGCGTAGAAGGCCTGCGGCACGTATACCTTAAAGTAGGCTATGCGCCATGCCATCATAACATAGGCTGCAGCATGGGCCTTGGGGAACATGTACTTGATCTTCTCGCAGGACCAGATATACCAGTCCGGAACACCGTGGTCTGTCATGTCTTTTTTCCAGTCGCCCCAGTTGGATTCCTTGCCCTTGGCAACCTTTCCCTTACGCACAGCCTCCATGATCTTGAAGGACTCAGACTTATCAAGACCCTTCTGGATCAGGTAGATCATGATGTCATCACGACAACAGATGCAGGTATCAATGGTGGCCTTGCCCTCCTGGATCAGGGTCTGTGCATTGCCAAGCCACACGTCCGTACCATGGGAAAGCCCCGATATCCTTATAAGGTGGGAAAGAGACTTAGGCTGGGCATCAATAACCATCTGCATGGCGAAGTCTGTACCAAACTCAGGAAGTCCCAGACATCCAAGCTTGGTCCCTCCCAGCTGTTCGGGTGTCACATTAAGAGCCTCTGTGTTCATGAACAGGCTCATTACATTTTTGTCATCAAGAGGCACAAGCTTGGGATCAAGCCCCGTGCAGTCCTGCAGAAATCTGATCATGGTGGGATCATCGTGTCCCAGAATATCAAGCTTTAGCAGGTTGTGGTCGATGGAGTGATAATCGTAGTGAGTTGTAATGGTGGCCGTGGTCATATCGTTGGCGGGGTGCTGCACCGGACAGAAGGAATTGATATCCTCCCCCACAGGCAGAACTATGATACCGCCCGGGTGCTGACCGGTTCCTCTTCGGATACCTGTACAGCCCTGAACTATTCTGTTGATCTCACTTTTTCTCTTGCTAATGCCCAGCCCGTCGTAATACTTCTTTACAAAGCCGTAGGCCGTCTTATCTGCCAGGGATGCTATAGTCCCCGCTCTGAAGGTCTGGCCGTAGCCAAAGATAACCTCTGTATATTTGTGGGCTTTACTCTGATACTCTCCGGAGAAGTTAAGGTCGATATCAGGCTCCTTGTCTCCCTTGAAGCCCAGGAAGGTCTCAAAGGGGATGTCAAAGCCATCCTTGTTCATCATGGTTCCGCACTTGGGGCATCTCTTATCAGGCATATCGCAGCCGGAATTACCTCCAAAGGCCAGAACCTCCGGTGAATCAAAGTCGCTGTACTTACATTTTGGACACACATAGTGGGGACTTAAGGAATTAACCTCCGTGATACCTGATGTGAAGGCCACAAAAGAGGATCCTACAGAACCTCTTGAACCAACCAGGTATCCGTCCTCGTTGGACTTCCACACCAGCTTCTGGGCAATGATATACATAACCGCAAAACCGTTCTTAATAATGGAGTTAAGCTCCCTCTCAAGACGCTCCTTAACTATTTCCGGGAGGTCGTCTCCGTATATCTCATGGGCCTTGTCATAGCAGATCTTGGTCAGGATCTCGTCACTGTTTGCAATGACAGGGGCACACTTGTCAGGACGGACAGGCGATATGCTGTCACACATATCCATGATCTTCCTGGTGTTGTCTATTACTATCTCTCTGGCTTTCTCTCCTCCGAGGTAGTCAAATTCAGCCAGCATCTCTTCGGTGGTCCTAAGGTACAAAGGAGCAGGCTCCTCATCGTCCATACCTTTTCCGGCCATGATGATGGTCCTGTAGATCTCATCCTCAGGATTGAGGAAGTGGGCGTCACAGGTGGCCACAACAGGCTTATTAAACTGCTCTCCCAGCCTTATGATCTCCTTGTTGATCTCCCTGATGTCATCGTCACTGTTGATGTCCTCATATCTCTCAGAGTCCACCATGAAGTGGTTGTTGCCCACAGGCTGGATCTCCAGATAGTCATAAAAGCTCACAAGACCTGCTATCTCTTCCGGAGGTCTTCCCTCCACAACTGCACCATAGAGTTCTCCTGCACAGCAGGCACTTCCTATTATCAGACCTTCCCTGTACTTCATAAGCTCGCTCTTGGGAATGAGCGGGAATCTTCTGAAGTAGTCCAGATGAGACTTGCTGACAAGGGTGTAGAGGTTAACCCTTCCCAGTGTATTCTTGGCCAGAATGATACAGTGATTGGGCCTTAGATGTCTTATCATCTCGGGAGTGGGCTTGCCCATGATGTTGACCTGGGTAAGGTCTTCTGCTCCCTGCTCCTTGAGCATAGGCACAAACTTATTGAATATCAGAGCTGTACACTCAGCATCGTCCACAGCCCTGTGATGGTGTTCCAGAACAACACCCAGGGTCTTGGCAACCGCGTCCAGGGTGTGCTTATTCTGAAGCGGGAAGAAATATCTGGAAAGCCAGAGGGTATCCACTGTGGTATAATCCACATCTATCCCCAGCTCCAGGCAGTTCTGGTTGATAAAGCTTATATCAAAGGCCACGTTGTGTCCTACCAGCACCGCCCCTTTGCAGAACTCCACAAACTTAGGTACTATCACATCTCGAGTTGGCGCATCCATGACCATATCGTCGGTTATGGAAGTGAGCTTCTCAATCCTGTAGGGAATAGGAACCTGAGGATTTATGAACTCAGAGAACCTGTCTATTATCTCACCGTTCTTTATCTTGACCGCGCCAATCTCTATGATCTTGTTCTTTATGGGAGAAAAGCCCGTAGTCTCAATATCAAATACAACAAAGGTGCTGTCATCTATCTTCTGGCCCTTGTCGTTGACCACTATCTCCTTGAGGTCATCTACAAGATAGGCCTCAACACCCAGGATCAGTTTAAAGAAATCCTGCCTCTCGATGGGCGGCTCTCCCGCTTCCTTGCGTCTTGACTTCTCACCCTTGTACAGATCCTCCCAGACGTGGTTTGCATCTGTAAGGGACTGGACAACGCCGTGGTCCGTAATGGCAATACCGGGCATCCCCCACTTGTAGGCCTGCTTCACAATATCGCTGACCTCAGATACTCCGTCCATATCGCTCATCTTGGTATGGCAGTGGAGCTCCACTCTCTTTACATCAGCATTGTCTTTTCTCTTGACCGTAAAGTCAGGAATCTTTTTGACTCCTGTGACAGACTGTATGGACAGCTCATGGTCAAACCTGTCCATGGCAGCAATGCCCTTTAGCTTAACAAAGGCACCGGGCTTGATATCCTTGGTGATATCAGGCACATCCTCAGTATTTACAAACATCTTGACTCCGATGGAGTCCGTAAAATCCGTAACAGCAAAGATCAGAATGGATTTCTCGTTCCTGATGTCCCTCTTGTCAAATTCGATGATCTTGCCATGGATGGTAACTTCGCCAATCTCGCCCTCAAGGTCTGAAAGCTTCATTGCCTCATCATCAAAGTCACGGCCAAAGAGAACATCCGGATTGTCTGACCTCTTGTAGCTTCCGCCAAAATCTCTTTTGCCAAAGGTCTTGCCCTTGCCTGCCGGAAGAGTCGGTGCCTTCTCTGCACCGGGGGCTGTCGAAGCAGCAGGCTTTTCTGCCATCTCTTTCTTTTGAGGCTTCTCCTCTGCTTTCTTAGCAGCCTTCTCTGCCTCTTTTTCTCTGGCCTTTTCTTCCAGTGATTCCAGCTTTTTGGCTATCTCCAGGGATTCCTCGCTGTAGTCCGGCTCCTTGTCCTCTTTTTCTACTTTGACGTATTCAGGTGAAAAAACTACAGATAGTCCGCATCTGTCGTTGACTATCTTGTCAAGGACACGCAAAAGATCCGGGGCCTTCTTGCGGCCCACAACACTGTCCTGCAGCTTTATCACAACGTTTTTGTCATCGGGATACAAAAAAGAAGCAGCACGAAAAAGACTATACTCCATATGGTCATAGTCTTTCAGCTCCTGCTCTATGCTCTCCCTGTATATATCCAGAAGATTCTCCGGTGTGTATTGTGCTGACAGCGAGAATTTCTCGTAAATCTTGATGGTGATATCCTGTTCCCTGAAGAGCTGCTTCTTAATGCAGCTCTCGGTCCTGACTATATCTGCCTTGTCTATGAGCTTACTGCTGGAAATATATATCCTGATAAAGTCCTGCTTCCTTGTGGTAGAGACTTTGGTAACTTCCGTCTGTTCCATGATCTCCCTGGTACTTCCCTCCAGAGACAGATCCGGAAAAACATCAAAAAAACGCTTCCCCATAAAAACTGTAATACCTCTTAAATGCTAATTGCCATAATTCAAGTTTATCTGCCCGCCAGAGCATCCAGCTCGTCCTTAAGGGCCTTAAGGAGATCCTCTTCTTTAACCTTGCGGATCACTTCTCCCTTCCTGATGAGAAGACCTTCACCGATTCCGCCTGCTATTCCAAGATCTGCCTCTCTGGCTTCTCCGGGGCCGTTAACCGCACAGCCCATTACTGCCACCTTGATGTTCAGGTCATAGGACTGTACCATGTTCTCCACTGCATTGGCAAGACCGATAAGGTCGATATTGGTGCGGCCGCAGGTAGGACATGAAACCACCTCTATTCCGCCCTGTCTCATTCCAAGAGTCTTTAGGATAGTCTTGGCTGTCCTTATCTCCTCCACCGGATCTCCTGACAGAGATACCCTGATGGTGTCACCGATGCCCTCGTTGAGTATGATTCCAAGGCCTACCGATGACTTGATATTGCCGCCGTACAATGTGCCGGCCTCCGTGATACCCACATGAAGAGGATATGTACATTTCTGTGCCAGAAGCTCGTGAGCCTTGACGCAGAGCATGACATTGGAGGACTTGATGCTGACCACCATGTTGTCATAGCCAAGGTCCTCTATTATCCCAATCTTGTCCAGAGCACTCTCAACCAGGCCCTCAGCGGTAACTCCGCCATATTTTTCCACCAGGTCTTTTTCCAAAGAGCCGCTGTTCACACCGACCCTGATGGGGATGTTCCTCTCCTTTGCACAGGACACAACTGCTGCTATCCTGTCCTTAGAGCCGATGTTGCCGGGATTGATCCTGATCTTGTCGGCGCCGTTCTCCATGGCCGCGATGGCCATCTTGTAGTCAAAATGTATATCAGCCACAATGGGGATATGTATCTGCTTCTTAATCTCAGCTATCGCTTTTGCAGCCTCCAATGTGGGAACCGTACTCCTTATGATCTCACACCCTGCATCCTCAAGGCGCTTTATCTGGCTGACTGTGGCCTCCACGTCCTCTGTCTTGGTATTGGTCATGGACTGGATAAGGATAGGATTGCCTCCTCCTATGACACGGTCGCCTATATGGATAACTTTAGTATTGTCTCTGTATGCCATTATTTCCTCCTAAATAGAAAAAAGCAAAAACAACTGCAGCCCCATGGGATCATCTTGTGAACTTCGTAATATCATTGAATAGTACAAATACCATAAGTCCCATAAGCGCTATCATACCAACCATATGCACAAAACCCTCTTTTTCCGGAGGCACCGGCTTACCGATGATGACCTCTATGAACTGGAACACCAGCCTCCCTCCGTCAAGAGCAGGCAGAGGCAGAAGGTTCATCACTCCCAGGTTAACCGATAAAAGAACTGTCAGAGAGAGCATTGTGAGGATAACTGCTGAAATACCGTAGGGTTTCACCTCTTCGTAGGTGTCGTCCACCATCTTGACCATTCCCACAGGACCTGAAACATCGTCCTTGGAGAGCTTACCCTTTACCAGAAGAGCAAGGCTTCTGTAGGTGGTCTTAAAATAGTAGCGGACCTCATACCAGGCATACTGAAGAGCTCTGGCTCCCTTTATCTCGCCGTACTCTCCCATGTACACGCCCATGTAGTAACGCTGGTCCTCTTCGCTGAATTTGGGCACAAGAGTTGTCTCATGACGCTCTCCGTCCCTCTCATAGACTATGTCCATGGGACTGCCCTCGGCAAACTGTGAGATGAGAGTCACCTCACCGGACATGTAAACCTTCTCTCCGTCTATGCTGATGATCTTGTCACCGGGCTGCATGCCGGCCTCTGCTGCTGCAGAGTCATCGGTCATCTTGTTGATCACAGGAAAATTCCAGGCTGAAAAGCTCACAAGTACCACCGCAAGGATATATGCGATGATGAAGTTGGCAAAAGGACCGGCAAATAAAGTTGCTATCCTCCTCCATACCGGAGCCTTTAAAAAGGATCTCTCATCATATTCACCCTTCTCCTCCGCGATTGGGTCCATGCCGTCAAAAACGCAGGCGCCTCCGATTGGCAGGAGCTTGATGCTGTATAGGGTCTCCCCTTTTTGTTTCTTCCAAAGAGTAGGGCCCATTCCGATAAAAAACTCATTGACCCTGATGCCTCCGGACTTGGCTATGATAAAGTGTCCGAACTCATGGGACGTAACCAGAACTCCGAAGATCAGTAAAAAAATAAGTACGCTAACTATCATTGCTTCAAATGTCCTTTGTCTTAAAACTTAAGAGATGAAAGATACTCGTAGGTCTCTTTCTCAGCCTCGAGAATATCCGCTACAGTCGGGTTATCGATCCTCCTGTGATGCTCCATGGCCTTCTCAATCATGTCGTAGATCTCAAGATATCTGATATCTCCCTTGAGGAAACGTCTTACAGCCATCTCGTTGGCTGCGTTGAATACTGTGGGCATGCTGCCGCCTGTCCTTGCAGACTCAAAGGCAAGCTTAAGGCCTCTGAAGGTATCTGTGTCAGGTCTTTCAAAGGTCAGACTCTTTATCTCAAACAGATCAAGTCTCTTCTCAGCCATGGGACGCCTGTCGGGATAGAACAGCGCATACTGAATAGGCAGCTTCATATCCGGAACACCAAGCTGCGCTATAACGGCGCCGTCTGTAAACTGTACGGCACTGTGGACTATACTCTGGGGATGAACAACAACCTCTATATTATCCAGATCAACGTCAAAGAGCCATCTGGCCTCCATCACCTCAAGTCCCTTGTTCACAAGAGAAGAGGAATCAATGGTAACCTTGGGCCCCATGTCCCAGTTGGGATGCTTTAACGCATCCGCAGCAGTCATGTCCTTAAGTTCATCTATGGTCTTGCCTCTGAAGGGTCCGCCGCTGGCGGTCAGAAGGATCTTCTCCACCTTATCTTTGGGCTCACCGTTCAGCGACTGGAATATGGCACTGTGCTCAGAGTCCACCGGAAGAATGGCTACATTCTTTTTCCTTGCAAGGGGCAGGATAATATGTCCCGCGCAGACCAAGGTCTCCTTGTTGGCAAGAGCGATATCCTTGCCGCACTCAATTGCCCTGATGGTGGGCTGAATGCCTATCATCCCCACAACAGCAGTCAGAACGGTATCAGCTTCAGGAACAGAAACTATTTCAAGCAGTCCATCCATTCCTGACAGAACCCTAATCCCGGTATCTGCTATTTTATCCTGGAGCTCTTTAGCGGCAGCCTCATCATACATACAAACATACCTGGGCTTAAACTCCCTGACCTGCTCCTCGACCTTTTGCACACTCCTGCTGGCTGCAATACCAACAACCTCAAGCTCTGAGCTGTTGTTTCTTACCACGTCCAGAGTCTGGGTTCCTATTGAGCCCGTGGAACCAAGAAGTACTATCTTTCTCATTGTTTACCTCATCATAAAACTATATAGCTCTGCCCTCAGGTAAGTGCCTATAACTACTCTTCCATAGGCCCTGACCAAAAAGCAGAGCTTGTATGTAATGTTATCTGTTCAATTCATTAATGGCACCAGCACCGCTGCCAGAAAATATATACAGGGCGTCACAAAGATCACGCTGTCAAACCTGTCCATGATCCCGCCGTGTCCGGGTATTACGTTGCCGTAATCCTTGATATTGTGATTCCTCTTTATCCCTGATGCCAGAAGATCTCCGATCTGTGATATTATGCTGCCCACAAAGGTGATAAGCATAAGAACAATTATCACTGCAGGATCACCTGTCACATTGCGATAAAGCGCATATCCGAAGAGTGCTCCCACTGCCACCGCTCCGATGATGCCGCCAATGGCACCCTCAACTGTCTTCTTGGGCGAAAGAACAGGCACCAGCTTGTGCTTTCCAAGAGCCCTTCCCGCAAAATATGCACAGGTGTCGCATACCCATGCTATAAAGGGAAGCCATGCAAAATATATTCCCAGCTCCTTTATCCTCAAAAGGTAGATAAAAGAAATATTCACAGGGGCATATATAAAGCAGAAGAAACAGAATATGGCCTGTGC
>JAEEGL011850732.1_pt1 | contig 16504 bp, 14 predicted proteins | sample 9134231 | NCBI WGS metagenome assembly JAEEGL01 (sample SAMN16246548, study PRJNA631951) | gut metagenome | biome: gut microbiome; feature: rumen; material: fiber-attached | host: Bos | place: Iran: Karaj | collected 2018-10
AACAAATTTGATATAGAAAAAAGTGACTTTGTTGTAAACAGTTATGATGTAAGTAATTTAAATATAGATAAAGATGCATTTGATGAGAAACAGAGTATTGTATTTAAGATGTATCTTGAAAATGAACAAATTGATAGCTTTGAAAAAGTTTTACCAGATATTGCTAAAGAATTAAATGATTCTGTAGCATATAAAAATGATAATCAGAGCCCAAATTTCAATATCTATTTATATACTAAAGATGCTGACAATTATAATGATTATAGACAAGATGATAATTATGTATTTATTTCAATTTATTATGATCATATTAGTGCGTTTAAAGTTCATAACTTCCCTGATGAGATATTTAATAGTTCATATATCAAATTGAGTGAATAAAAAATTTCTAAAAAATACACTAAATTTAATAAAAGCAAAGAGTTTTTCTTTGCTTTTATTTTTTTAAAAAAAGTAACTATTTTCCTTATATTTATTGACTTTTTTTCTGTATGTGATAGAATAGAAAAAGATTTAAAATAAGACATTTTTAGACTTTTTTGGCCGTTTTAAACATATCTAAATTTTATGAAATGTGGATGATAAAATGAGTGAAACGATGAAGTTTGTTCTTATGATGGTTGTCATAGGAATTCTTTCCTATATTGTCAGTACATTTTTTTTTCAAATATGTATTGTAAAGGGCAGCTCAATGGAACCGACATTAAAAAATAACAACATATTAATTGCTAAAAAATTCAATTTAAATATTGAAAGAAACGATATTGCTGTCATTAAGAAAAACAATTTACTAATAATTAAAAGAGTTGTTGCAGTTCCAAATGATAGAATAAAATTAGTAGATGGCTATGTATATGTAAATGATAAAATGATAGATACTATTTATACAGAATATGCTGGAATTCTAGATAATGAAATAACTTTAAAAGATGAAGAATATTTTATTATGGGCGATAACAGACAAAATAGTACAGACAGTAGACATCAAGAGATTGGAATTATTAAAAGACCAGAAATAATTGGATTGAAAATATTAGAAAATTGATAAAGAAGGAGATGTTTTAATTGCAGGCACTTATATTGGCAGCGGGTATGGGAAAAAGATTAGGAAAATATACACAAGGCAACACAAAGTGTATGTTAAAAATAGGAGATAAAACTTTAATTGAAAGGTCTATTGAGGCTCTTTTAGAAGCAAATATTCATAAATTGGTTTTAGTTGTAGGATATAAAGGTGAAAACGTAAAAAAATTCTTATTAGAAGAATGTAAAAATCCAAAGATTAAAGAAATGGAATTAGTTTTTATAGACAATAATATCTATGACAAGACAAATAATATTTACTCTTTATATTTAGCAAAAGATGAATTATCGAAAGATGATACGATTTTATTAGAGTCTGATTTAATTTATGATTATTCAATTATTAAAAGACTTGTAAAATCAAGATATGAAAATTTAGTGAGTGTGGCAAAATATGAGCAATGGATGGATGGTACTGTAATAAAAATAGACAGTAATAATAATATACTAGAATTTATAGAAAAGAAAAACTTTTCTTTTGACGAGATTGATAAATATTATAAAACAATTAATATTTATAAATTTAGTAAAAAATTTATAAATAAGGAATTTAATCCATTTTTAGAAGCATATATAAAATCATATGGTGAAAACGAATATTACGAATTGGTACTGAAAATAATCGCACATTTATCTAGAAGTCAATTAGAAGCACTTGATTGTTCAGACATCAATTGGTATGAAATTGATGATGCACAAGACTTAGATATAGCTAAAGCAATTTTTTCAACTGGAACCGAAAAATTGAAAAACTTTCAAAAAAGATATGGTGGTTATTGGAGATTTGATGACATATTAGACTACTGTTATCTTGTTAATCCATATTACCCTCCAAAACAGATGATACAAAAAGTTAATTATTTTTCAGGTGTACTTATGTCGCAATATCCATCAGGTCAATCCATAGAATGTATTAATGCTAGTAGAATGTTTAATGATGTAGAAGAAAAATATATTTGTGTTGGAAATGGAGCGGCTGAGCTAATAAATACCTTAGGTAGAATACTAAAAGGAAAAATGTTTGTTTCGAAATCAGCTTTTAACGAGTATATAAGATGTTTTGATAACTGTAAAATCAATATGTTTGATATGGCCAAAAATGATTATGATTTTGATTTGAAGCAAATACATGAAAACATAAAAAAGAATGACATTATTTGTTTAGTTAATCCAGATAATCCAACAGGTGCATTTATTAAATATGACGATATTATTTCTATAATAGAAGAATGCAATAAAAGAAAAAAGATTATTATAGTTGATGAATCATTTATTGATTTTTCTGAATCAGACATAAGATATACATTAATTCAAAATTCTATTTTAGAAAAGTATAAAAACTTAATTGTTGTTAAAAGTATTAGTAAATCATATGGCGTGCCGGGATTTAGATTAGGAGTCTTAGTAACATGTAATGATAATATAATGAAAGATATAAAAAAATATATATCTGTTTGGAACATAAATTCTTTTGCAGAATATTTTTTACAAATTGCAAATCTATATAAAAAAGATTATTGGATATCTTGCGATAAGATTGCAGAAGAAAGAGAACTATTTATTAAAGATTTAAGAAAAATAAATGGCTTAACTGTATATCCTTCACAAGCAAATTATGTACTTTGTAGAATAGATAATTATGATTCTTCAAAACTTGCAGAAGTATTAGTAAATAAAAATATCTTTATTAAAGATTTAAAAACTAAAGATGCATTTAAAGGATTGAATTATATCAGACTTGCAGTTAGAACAAGAGAAGAAAACAAGATTCTAGTAAATGAAATAAAAAAAGTATTGAAAAATAAAGTATAAAAAAGGGGATTAAAATGAAAAAATTATTGCCAGCATTTATTATAGCATTAGTAAGTGGGTTTATGTTATTTATTTACGAACCGATTTTCCTTTATGCTACAAATGTAAGTGATTTTTGGTTTGACTTATATTTAATAATAAAACCATTATTAACTGTGTTTTTAATTTATGAAGTTGCACTGATTGCATTTTATGTTTTAGCTTATTTGTTTAGCTGTAAGCTATTAAAAAAAGATGTGATTTATCATGCAATTGTAATTTTAAGTTTTATTGTTTTAATAATTGTATATGTTCAAGGAAATTACTTAATTTCAAATCTTCCACCATTAGATGGAACAACAATTGATTGGGGAGAGTATGGAACAGAAGGAATATATAGCATTATTTTAATAGTAGCTTGCTTCTTAATTACAACAGTTCTAGCTTGCATATTTAAATACGATAAAATTATTAAACCGATTACATTTATTTCTATAACAGTATTTGTAATGCTACTTTCTTCGTTTGCATCAGTACTTTGCAAAGAGGGAGTACTAACAGAAAAGAATGTTTCAGAAATACCAACATTTGATAATTTTAGCGTTGCATCTACAAACAAAAACTTCTTTATATTCTTAGTTGATGCAGTTGACTCAACAAGATTTAATGAAATAATGGAGGCAAGCAAATATTCAGATACATTTAATGATTTTACATATTATCATGATACAGTTTCTGGATATCCATTTACAAGAGATTCAATTCCTCTTATATTAACAGGCAAATGGAATGAAAACGATAAAACATTTAATGAATACTATAATGATGCGTTCAACAATTCACCACTATTTAAAAAATTAAAATCTAAAAACTATGAGATCAATTTATATGAAGATGAATACTTCTGGGAACACGGTGGGGAATATGTCGTTGCAAATACAGCCAAGTTAAATAAAATTATGGATAAAACGAGTTATATAAAACAAGTATTAAAATATGATGCATTTAAATATTTACCATTCCAACTAAAAAAATATTCTAGAATAGAAACAATGGATTTTAATCTATGTCATATTGCACCTGAAAATATAGAGAAATTTGATTGGAATAATTTAGATACATATACTAAGTTAAAGAATGATCCAATTGAAAAGACAGATAAAAATTATTTTAGTTTTACACATATAAAAGGCGGACATGTTCCTTATGATTATGATGAAGAAGTTAATCTTTTGGAAGATGAATCAGGAACATATGATCAACAACTTGAAGCAACATTATTAATTATAAGAACATTTATTGATAGATTAAAAGAATATGGAGTTTATGATAATTCTGCTATTGTTATTCTTGCAGATCACGGATTTGATTATTATGGAAGTGTTGGAAGACACAACCCAATGTTATATATAAAAGGAATACATGAACAACACGATGAAATGATTAAATCAGATAAACCAGTATCATATGAAGATTTAGTAAAAATCTATGATGATTTATTAGACGATAAACAAAGCACAGAATTACTACAAGATATTGACTATAACAGAAAAAGAAGATACTTATGGTATTTATATACACAAGAGGATCATAAAATAGAATATTATTTTGACGGTCCAGCATATCAAAGAGAAACAATGCATGAGACTGGTGTAGAGTATAATAGATAGGAGATATAAAAATGTTTTTTGTTGGTTTATTAGGAAAAATAATGTTATTATGCTATAACTTATTTGTAAATTACGGAATAGCAATTATACTATTTACAATATTTAGCAAAATTGTTTTACTACCATTATCAATATGGGTACAAAAGAATTCTATTAAAATGGTCAAAATGCAACCAGAAATAAATAGAATTAAAATCAATTATTTCGGTGATAAAGATAGAATTGCAGAGGAGCAAACTTTATTATATAAAAGAGAAAAATATAATGCGTTTATTTCTTTGGTTCCTTTAATAATACAAATCATATTATTACTTGGTCTTGTAGAAGTAATTAACCATCCATTAACATATATTTCTAAAATGGATCAGGAAACTTCAGCAAGTATGATTGAAATAGCCTTAAATAATGATGAAGGTTTAGATCCAACATCTTCTTCACTTGAATTAACTGTTGTAGAAGATATTAAAAATGAGAGAAATGTTGATTTATATTCTGAAAAAATTAGTGAAGAACAAATAAATGAAATTAAATCTATCAAATTAGATTTTCTTGGATTTGATTTAGGATGGATTGCAACAAGAGAAAAAGGTATTGCAATATTAATTCCAATTATAGCTGGTTTAAGTGCTTTAATACTTTGCATTGGCCAAAATAGAATGAATGTATTACAAGCACAACAGTCAAAAGCAAATAAATATGGAATGCTTGTATTATCAGTTGGTTTATCATTATATCTTGGTGCTTTTGTACCAGCAGGTGTTGCATTGTATTGGACGGCAAGTAATTTGCTTGCAATATTACAACAATGGCTACTTAATATTTTTATAAATCCAAAAAAATATGTTAATTATATTGAACTTGAAAAGACTCAAAAAGAATTAAAAGAGTTAGAAAATATTAATAAAAAGAATGGTAAAAGAACAAAAGAACAAATAAAGAAAGAAAAAGAAGACTATAAGAAATTCTTTAAAATTGTAAATAAGCATTTGGTATTCTACTCTGAAAGCAATGGCTTTTATAAATATTATAAAGGAATAATAGATTATTTACTTGAGAATACTAATTTAGTTATCCATTATATTACAAGTGATTACAATGATAACATTTTTAAGATGGAAAAAGAAAATAAAAACATTAAAGCATATTATATTGAAGAAAAGAAATTAATTACTTTAATGATGAAGATGGATTCAGATGTTGTTGTAATGACAATGCCTGATATTGAAAATTTCCATATAAAAAGAAGTTATGTTAGAAAAGATATAGAATACATATTTATACCTCATTCTATGGATAGTTTAAACATGACAATGAGAAAAGGATCTATGGATCACTACGATACCGTATTCTCAACAGGAAAGAATCAGACAGAAGAGATTGAAGAACTTAATGAAGTATATGATATAAAGAATAGAAAAATTGTTAAATGGGGATATACTTTATTAGATGATATGATAGAAAACTATGAAAAGAATAAAGGAAAAAATGAGAAGACTACAGTACTTATTGCTCCATCATGGCAAAAAGACAATATAGTTGATGTTTGTCTTGATAAAATATTAGAAAGTTTAAAAGGCAAAGATTACAATGTAGTTGTAAGACCTCATCCTCAACATGTAAGACATATGAAGGATAAATTTGAGAAAATGAAGGATGAATACAAAGATGATAAAAACATTGAAATTCAAACTGATTTTTCATCAAATAAAACTGTCTTTGATGCTGATTTAATGATAACAGACTGGTCTGGAATTGCCTATGAGTATGCATATACAACTAAAAAACCAGTACTATTTGTAGATACACCTATGAAAATTATGAATCCAGAATATAAAAAAATTAGTGTTGAACCAATTAATATTTGGTCAAGAAAAGAACTTGGAGAAATAGTTTCTATAGAAGACTGTGACAAAATTGACAAAGTGGTTGAAAAAATGCTAAAGAATAGAGATAAGTATTCTTCAAACATTTCAAAACTTGTAGATGAATATGTCTATAATTTAGGAACTAGTGGTCAAGTAGGTGCTGAATACATTATTGAAGCAGTTCAAAGAAAAATAAATGAAAGAAAAAATAATGAATAAACAAATATAATATAAGTTAATTAAATAATAGGAGGATTAATGCAAAATGAAAGAGACATTAACAAGAGAACAATTTGATATTTTAGAGCAATATGCTACATCAAAACAAAATAGAAGAATGGAGGATTTAACAAGCAATACTCAATATGATGCTGATACTATAAATAAAATAAAAAGCGAATTAGTATCATTAGGATATCTAAATTCTGAAAAAATAACAAAAGCTGGTTTAGATGTCATGGAAAATTATAGGGTTAAAAGAGCTGTGTTCTTTGCAGCAGGATTTGGAAGTAGATTAAAACCAATTACTTTAAATACTCCAAAACCACTTGTAAGAGTAAATGGAAAAAGAATAATTGAAGGATTGCTTGATGCAGTTGTTGCTGCTGGAATTGAAGAAATTATAATCGTAAGAGGTTATCTTGCTGAAGAATTTGATATTTTATTGAAGAAATATCCTAATATTAAATTTATTGACAATACAGCATATGATCAAGCAAACAATATTGGTTCAGCATTACTTGCAAAAGATCTATTATCAAATGCATATGTTTTTGAAGCTGATCTATTAATTTATAACCCAAGTATAGTTAAAAAATATCATTATAAATCTAACTTCCTTGGAATTAAAAAAGAAAAATCTGATGATTGGTGTTTAGTTACAGATAATGGTATTATAATTGAAGACAAGCTTGGTGGCACAAATTGTTATCAAATGGTTGGTATTTCATACTGGGATGAAAAAGATGGAAAGAAATTATCTAAACACATAGAAGAAGCATTTAATAAGTTACCAGGTGGAAAACAGTTATATTGGGAACAAGTTCCACTAGATAGATTTAAGGATGAATATAAAGTTGAAATTCGTGAATGTTTACAAGAGGATATAATTGAAATCGATACATTTAAGGAATTACAACAAATTGATGATAAATATATAGTATAAAAGTATAATTAATTATTATTTAAGGAGGAAAAATTAATGAAAAAGAAATTATTAAATTTATTTGTTGTATTATTCTTTGTTGTAGCATTTGCAGTTTTGTTTAGTGCAACTACATTAGCATACATAGATCCATCAGTTATGACATATGCTATTCAAGCAACTGCAGGTATTGTAATAGCTCTTGGTGCTGCTCTTGGTATGTATTTTAGAAGTGCTAAGAAAAAAATAGGAAAAAAGCTTGGAGTAGATGAAAACAAGAATAAAGAAGTTGAATCTGATGATATAGTTATTAGTAAAAAAGAAGAACCAAAAAAAGATAAAGAAAAAAAATAAGTTTTAGCATGTAATCAGGCGGTTATAAAAATATTATAATTTTATTTCAGTCTGATTACATTTTTGTTAATAATTTAATATTTTATTGACTTTATAGGGCTTTATAAAATAAAATTAATATGTATAAGTATGAATAAATTTATTATAAATTATTATGCATTATATAAATATTTTTAAGGAGGTATTGTTACCTTGGGTCAAGTTCAATATGAAAATCCATATCAAACAGGTTCTGACAACAATGATGCAGCTACACGTATTTATTGGCTACGAAAACAGATTACAGAATTAGAAAGTGAGAACCTTGCATATGAAGGTCTTAAGAACAGAATTGTATTATTAAATGAAGCTGTTAAACTTTCAAAGTCCGAAATAGATGTCCTATACAATAACTATGATGCAAATTTAAAAATTGATGAGGAAAGCAATAATATTAATAAAATTAAAACTGCAATTGGAGAATACTCTGGTAAATTGGCTGAGATAAAAACTAATTTAGAAGGTAAAATTCCTGTTGAAATTAATGATATAATTGTAAGAAATAAAAGAAAAATAGTAATGAAAAAATCTGAAATTACAAAAATTGAAAATGGTATATTATAAATATAGCTAATAAGGAGGAAACATGTCAGATAAAAAAACATATTTGCCATTGGGAAGTATTGTTAAATTAAAAAACGGCAAGAAAAAAGTTATGATTAGTGGTTTTTGCTTAACTGCATCAAATGGAAAACTATATGACTATTGTGGCTATTTATATCCAGAAGGTGTTATAGGAAATAACAAAATTGGAATGTTTGATCACGATCAAATAGAAGAAGTTATTTTTATGGGCTATTCAGATGATGAAGATAAAGCTTTTAAAGAACTATTAGAACTTGCTAGAAAATCATATGAAAAAAATATAAATGGAGAGAATAAATGATAACATATAATAAAGATGGTATAAGAGATAAGTTAATACCTGCTGCAACAAATTCTGTAAAATATTTGGCCAATACTTTGGCAATTAGCGAGAATATTAATTCTCCGACAGACTTTTCGTATGCAGGATACTTAAATACTGAAATCCCTGCACTAATATATAGTATTGCTTATAATATGAATTTAGTAAATACAGCACTTAGCGATACATTAACAGAAATTGAAGCTGCAGAAGCAGCAAATGAAGAAGCACTTCGAAAACAACAAGAATGGGAAGCATATAAAAAAGAACATCCAATATTAGCTTGGTTAAAAGAAAAAAATGATATACTAGTAAGTCATTGGAGTGGAAACATTGATGCACAAATGCAATACTATGGAAATGTTACTAATTTATTAGTTGGCGCTGGTATTAAATCTATAAAAGCATTAGAAGGTCTTGTCGATGGAATAATTTTGTTTTCAGAGATGTATTATGAAGATCAAAATTATGAAAATTATAGACAATATAGAGAATACGCGCAAATGGTTGGTGTTAATACTCAAGAATTAGATAGAGAACATGATAGACAAATTGAATCAGTTAGAGGCGGAGTAATTGATATAGTTTCTACGACGTTTATAGATGATTATTTCGAAGCAAAATACGGAGATGAAAATTCATTTTATTACAAGCTAAATGCGATGGCAGATGAAGAATTTAGAAGAGGAAGTGCAACATATGAAATAATTACAGGTGTTGGTTCATTAATTCCTTCGGTTGCTGCGTCATTACTTATACCTGGTTCTGGAGCAGGTGCTGTTATAACTGTTTTATCTGCACTAGGAGGAAGTACTGAACAAAGATGGAGAGAAATTCTTAGTGGCTCATTGGGTGATAATTGGGAGACAAATGAAATTTTTGCATCTGGTATGGCTTATGGATATTTAAATGCAATGTGGCAAGGAGCCCAATACATGGTTGGCGAGCATATGTTTTTTAATGGTAAAGTTTCTCTTCCAGCATCAGCAGGAAGAATAGCGATAAACACTGGCTCGGCAGCGGTTGATACATTTATTTTAGCCTTTATTGATTCTTCGACTAGTAGTAAAACTTTTGAACAAGCATTTGCTGAAAGAGGAGGATTTGAACAAGTTAAAGATAAGGCTCTACTTGCATTCTTGCTTTCATCCTTTGGAGAAATTTTAAAAGCTGCTAGCTCATCAAAAAATAAAACTGATCCAGATGTTCCTGCGGCAGTTGATGATCCGCTTGCTACAGAAAGTGTTGCAGATGCTAAAAAACGAGTAATGGAAGAACTATCAGGTTATACTGATGATGTTGATGGATTGTCTAGTGATATTGACCTTTATTTAAGCAGAACAAGACAGAAAGTAAGGACTGAAGCCATTAATAATGCTGCTAACGATTTATATAAAAGTGGTATGGACTGGAATGCTGCTGTTGCATTAGTTTCAAGTGATCCAGCAAAATATGGTATAACAGATGAATTGATAGACCAGATACTTATTGAAAGATTAAACGCATCAAGAACAAAATTTTTATATGAGGCTAACTTAGATAGTGGAGGAGCATATACAGATCCTGAAGTATTTTATAGAGATATAAATAATGGATCAAATAATTATTTACCTGAAGTTTATGTAGAATCTAGGAGAATGGCATATGAATCAGGAGCAAGTCAACCTGGTAAATCTAGGGTAGCTAGTACGTATACAAATGAAAAAACAATAGGATTTGTTGCTAGAGGAACTGGTGGAGAATCAATTGATGATGTATTAAGCGGTTTAAGTGTTGGTGATAGTTCTGAAATAACTGTAGGATCTTTCGGAAGACCAAATGATGCACAGTTTGTAACTGCGGCAACAGAATCAACAGCTACATTACAACAATTAGCAGATTCTGGTACTGGTGAAGCCGCAGATATAATGAGAGAAGTGCTAGGACTTCCAAGTGAAGAATCAACCAAACTAATTGAAGTAGTGCTAGAAGTAGATTCTTCTGATCTAAGTTTTCCAGATATGTCTTCTGGAGGTGCAAATAGTCAAGCTTTATCAGGTGGTTTACCTCCAGTTACATTACCAGATGGAACTACAGTTGCATTATTTGAAGGAACAATTGATTCTGTTAAATTAAATGAAATGTATCAAGCAGGAAATATTGACGCTTTAAATGGCTATAATACAACTGTTATCGTTAGAAATCCACAAACAGGTGTAGTTGAATCTGTTGGTGTCATATCATTTGATAGTAGTGGTATAAGAATTACTAGATTAGAATAGGAGAAAGAATTATGAATTATGATAGTTTATTTGAAAATCTTTTAAAAGTTAACTTAAAAAATAACACATTAAGATTTTACATATTAGGTATGGGAGCATGTTTTGTAAAATCAGACCCACGTGTAGAAGATTCACCACATGCGTTCTATAATGCAATGACAGTATATAATAATTTTCATGGTAGATATCCATCTTTTAATTTAGATAGTAGATTTGTTGATGTTTTGAATACTTCATTACAAGATAAAGAAGATAAAACTCGTGTTTATAAAGTTTTTAAAGCATTACAAGCTCAAACACAAATTGAAAGGAATGGAAAAGCATCATTTAAAGTAAATAAAGAAGATAGAGATGCTTTAATAAAAGAATTAGAAGAAATGCTAGCTCAAAGCAAAGAAGAACTTTCTAATATTAAATATAAAGAAGGAGAGAACTACCCAAACGGTATTTTCGACTTTGTAACTGAAGAACTTGCAAAACTTAAAAGAGAACCAGACGATATTGATTTATAAATTGTTCTGAGGTTTAAATATAGGGGGAAAACACTATGGAACTTCTTGTGCTATTTATTGTTTTACTATTATGTTACTTTTTTATTAAAAATGAAAAAATAAAGAAGATATTTAAATATATAATTAAAGCATATATTTCTTTGATTATTATTGGATTATCCGCAGTGTTTTATCTTGTTATATTTTTATCATATCAAAAGTATAATATTGTATTAAAAATTTTATTAGGATTAATAGTTCCATTATCTGTTTTACCATTATGGATAAAAAAGAATAGAAAACGAATAATCTTATATTATATAGCTTATATAATAATTGTATTATCAGCATTTGGAATTAATAGATACTTTATTATTAAAGATAATAACTTAAAAATTCAAATGGATGTAAATATTAATGTGTATGAATATATGCCATTTGATAAAAATAGCAAGATATATAAATTAAACCATGATTCAAGCTTAAAATTAACATCTAATTTACCTATTGTAGATGGTGCAGCAGCTGTATTTCCAGTGTATTCTGCATTTGTAAATGCAGTATATCCAAATACAGTTAAATATGGTGAAGATCCTTTCTTATATAATAATACGAAGACTGGATATCAAAAACTTGCTAAGAAGAAGACAGATATTTTCTTCGGAGCATATCCGTCTGAAGATCAAATTGAGTATGCAAGAATGCTCGGAACTGAATTTGAATTTACTGAAATTGGAAAAGAAGGATTTGTATTTTTCGTAAATAAAGATAATCCTGTTAATTCTTTAACTGAAGAACAAATTAAAGGCATATACTCTTGAAAAATTACAAACTGGAAAGAAGTAGGCGGTAAGGATGAGGAGATAAAGGCATTCCAAAGAAATCAAGGTAGTGGAAGTCAAAGTATGCTTATAAGATTTATGGGCAATACTCCAATAATGGAAGCTCCTACTGAGCAAATAAATGATTTTATGAGTGGAATTATTAACCAAGTAGCAAATTACAAAAATTATAGTAATTCAATTGGATATTCATTTAGATATTATCTAGATACTTTAATTGCAAATCCAAATGTTAAAATGCTAAGTATTAATGGTATTGAGCCTAATTTTACAAATATTACTAATGAGACATATCCTATTGTTACATCTTTATATGCAGTTACATATAAAGGTAATGAGAATGAAAATGTACAAAAATTAATTAATTGGATTTTGTCAGACGAAGGACAAGAAATAGTTGAGAATACTGGGTATGCCAGAGCTAAATAAAAAAACAGAAGCCTATTATGGCTTTTGTTTTTTTATGCATATTAACGTGATTTTAACACAAAATTTGATTACGTTAACATAAATTAAGTGACTACTGACTAACAGACCATATTTTTAGCATAATAAAAATAGAAAGGACTCTAAACCAATGAAAAAACGGACAATTTTAGCATTTGTGTTGAAAGGTGTATAATAACAGATGAGACAGTTCCATAGGAGCTGCCTCTTTTTTTTAATTATATTATATAAGATAAAGAAATGAGTAAAGCCTATTCACGAAGCTACGTGAATAGGCTTTGGATGTGTGGATATTATGGTCGTGGTGTATTATCTATTTATGATCCATTCTGCTTCCTCAATGAGAGTATTATGAGCGAAAGCAAGAATCCCGGCAACGAGCAGGGGAACTATAAATGAGAGTAATACAAAAGTAAAATCTTCTGCATCCACACTTCCGGCAAACATGATTAGGGTGAACAATGCCACGAAGATACCCAAGGAAATAAACTCTAGAAGTCTTATAACACCTGCTACTTGAGCCAATGTCAATGCCTTCTTTATGTCCTTGTTGCGGACGTTAGACTTGTCATTGCTATTAGATGTATCTTCACATACCTTTATAGTCTTGGGGACTTTAAAGAGTAGAGTAAGGTCATCTTCCTTAGCATTTGACGTGTCGCACGTTTCGTTGGTGTCGTCCACGGCATAATGGTTGTGTCTGGTGAATGTTGCACATAAATCTTCGAACGCTTTGTTGTCCTCAGTTGTTCTAAATGTTGTTGCGCATAAGGCTTTTGAAGCCATGGCGTTGTCTGCACTGGTGTCATCCGTGGTGCAAGTGGTGTATTTGAATGTTGCACACTTTTTTTCGAATGCATCGTCGGTCCCGTGGTTGTTCTTGTAGGTCTCCAATTGGAGCACCCCCTTATAAGAATTTGCCGCAAGCTAGATTTCTTTTCCCAACAATGAAGTTTAGAAAAACATTGGGGGAAATATAACCTTTGACAATATCTATTATAGCATATTTTACGCTTAAAATCAAATTTGACATAATGTATCAATATAGAAAATTTAGTAAAGATGACTATAAATTTATCTGAAATAATAAACAACAATTGCAAGTAAATAATTAAAACTCAGAAGTAGGGTAGGATAGAGGCTATTTTATAAATTTAATTTTATTAATTTATAAATTTTACTTTAATTATCTAAAATCGATTCTATTTTTTTAGAATTAAAAAAAAATAGGCATAAAATAATTTTAAAAATAAATAATAAATAAAAATCTGAAATTTGAATTTACAAGCTTCAGATTTTTATTTTTTGGCTCCTATCTCAAAAAGCGAACATTTGTGTTCTTTTTAAATTTTTATATTTTTTAATTAAATCTTTATAATTTTTATAAAAAATTTAATAATCTGATTATAAAAATATTTCATATTTTCTGACGCATCAAAATCGTTTATAAGGCATTTTAATAAAAAATACAACAAGTTATATATTTAGATTTTGTAATCTGAATTTATGGATTATATAAAAATTTGTATAAAACTTGCAAATTATTGTGATTTTTAAGATTTCTTGAAAGTGCTGAAAAATAGCCCAAAAAACGACGCGCGAGAATCGATTTTAAGGCGTTTTTAAAAAAAAAGACATATAGTATGTTGTCTCAAAAATACGATAAAATAAGGTATTAGAGGATTTTGAAAATATTTTAGTAAAATCATAAATTATATATAAATTTTTATAATATATTTTTAAATTAAAATTTATAAATATAAATTGTTATATATGTATAAAAAATTTACGCACGAGAATCGATTTTAAGCGATTTATATAAAAAAGACATATAGTAGGTCTAATACAGAAATAGGCTAAATGCTACAAATAGTATAAAAATAGCGGTAGAGGGGTTCTATCATAAAATATCCTATATTTATTTGCACAAAACTTTGATTTTGTGCAAAGTTATATACATCTTAATACAACGAACCAGCTCTATCGCCCTTACTGCTTCAAAACACCTAACTATAGCTATATTATTTGTTTAATTATTATTTTTTAATTCATTTTTATCTTATATTTCTGTTACTGATGAATATTTTGGTAACTTAAACTTAAATTTCTCCTTTTGATTTTAATTCATTTATATAATTTTTTTGAACTTCAATGAAATGTTCCCTATCTGATAATAATTCTCTAATTTCTTTTAAATAATTTTCGTAATCTTTATCTTTAAAAAAGAATTTTGCATATCCATTTACCCCAAACTTATCATTCAAGTGATAATGACAATCTTCAAATATTTGCCTATCTGTATATTCTGGATGTAATTTCCTATTATAGCAATATGACCTTTTTAAACTAGCTTTTAAAGAATCATTTCTATCTGCTGTTGAAACTATTTTTCCGTATATGGTTCTTGGATCGTGATCTGACGAAGCTCTGTGATCTTCAATTGCTTCTTTTATAATTAATCTTTCATCGTCTGTGAAGAATTTTTTTAAGTTTTCATCTTTATACATTAGCTCAGCTGATATAATTTCATGTTTTTTTGGATCAACATGATGACCAAGATCATGAAAAGCTGCTACGGTATATACTATATCATAATTAATGTCTGGAACTTGTTTTGCAAACTTAAAACTTCTATCGATTACATTTTTTATATGTTCAATTCCATGTCCTTTTTCATTCTTTTCATATATTGGAAAAATGTTTTCCTCAATATATTTCTTTAAATCAGCATTAATCTCCATAATTTAAACCTCCATTATATTTTATGAATATTTAATTATTAAATTTTAGCTCTTTTATTTTGTCCACGTCTATATTGTATATCTTATTATATATGTCTTGGCAATTCAAGTTTGTTATTTTACTTATATCTATTTCTAGCAAACTTTCAATTTCTTTAACTTCAACTATAGAATTACCTTCTATTTCCATATATGTTGGGATTAATGGCCATGAATCAATATCTATTTCTACACCATTAAGTATATATCTTATGCGCTTGTTTTCTTGATAAGCCTTGCTTTTATACCCTAAAATGTTTAATAATTGATTTGTTTCTTCAAAGTCAGATACTTCGATTTCTAATTCCTTTGTCCCATCGATACTGTCTTCTTCTACATTCTTATATGTTAATGTAACTTGTTTGCCATTAGCTCTTAATCGTATCCATTGATTTTCTCTTTTAGGATTAAAATCATATACATATCTTTTTTGGTACCATTCTCCTACTTTTTTAGCTCCAAGACTTTCTAGTTTTTTTACTATTTCTTGAATATCTATTTCAAGTACTCTTTCTTCTATTTCTTTATGCATTTTTCCTCCATATATTTATTAATTTTATTTATATATTCTATTGCTCTTTTGATACTTCTTTCATATGATTCATCTAAACTTTCAAATGATTCTTTTTTATTGTAATCATTATATCTGATTTTATTGTCATTATTAAATAAATCAACATTTTTATTATCTTCCATAAATTCATTAAAGCCAGAATATTTTTTAAGAGTTTTTAAACTAAATAATTTGTATAAATATTTTACTTTTTTATAAATAAATATATTTAATTTATAGTATGATGATACATGCTTAGTATCATATGTAGTATCAT
>JAEEGL012574561.1_pt1 | contig 16504 bp, 15 predicted proteins | sample 9134231 | NCBI WGS metagenome assembly JAEEGL01 (sample SAMN16246548, study PRJNA631951) | gut metagenome | biome: gut microbiome; feature: rumen; material: fiber-attached | host: Bos | place: Iran: Karaj | collected 2018-10
CTTGCAGAGGTCATAAAATGTGACCTCTCTAAATTGGGCCACAAATAAAGGTGGTAGAGGGTATCTTCCATATGCTTTTACTGAACAAGGTATTTATATGCTCATGACAGTTTTAAAAGGGGAAGTTGCGACTGAGCAAAGTATTGCTTTAATTGATACTTTTAAACAAATGAAAGATTATATTATAGAGAATAATAATTTATTAACTAATACTAATTCATATATTGAATCAAAGTTTTCTTCTATTGATAGAAGATTTGAATCGATTGAAGAAAGAATGGAAGTAGTTATGGATAATTTTATTAATCCAGAAACATATAAACATTTTGTTATATTAAATGGAGAGAAGTTTGAAGCAGATATTGCATTTCAAGATATTTACAAGAAAGCAAAAAAGTCAATTATTGTAATAGATGATTATGTAGATATTAAAACATTGCAGTTATTAAAGTCTTCTATTGATAATATACAGATTACTATTATTTCTGATAATTTAGCAAAGAATAATCTAAATATGAATTATATTAAAGATTCTGGATTAAATATTACTTTTATAAGAAATGATAAAATATTTCATGATCGATATATTATAATTGATTATAAAGAAACAAGTGAAGAAATTTATCATTGTGGTTCATCTTCAAAAGATACAGGAAGTAGAGTAACCGCAATCAATAGAGTGTATGATGGATATGTTTATTATAAACCAATTGAAGCAGCACTTAAAAATAGTAAATATATTTTTAAATAGGTTTTGACATTTACACGATATCGGGTTAAATTTAAGTGGGGTGAGAAATATATGCAAACATATTTAGCAGTTATAGATATTGATATCAAAAAGTATGAAAAATGGAAAGAAACAATGCCTTTTTATAAAATTATTTCTAAGGAAGGAATTAGATTATGGAAGAAGTAAATGGAAGTTTAAAGATAACTTCCATTTTTTTGTTAATGTTCACAATAATGTTTCTCATTGATTTTTGCTTCTGTTTATAGTATAATAAATACTACTTTAAAAGAGATGGTGAAAAATATGAAAAAAGTTTTAAAATTATTAATTTTGTTTATGATTATTGTTTGTCTATTTGGTTGTGAAAAACCAAATGAGAATAAACCTATTAATAATGAGAATATAAATAATAACGGAAACAATAATAATGAAAATCAAAATAATAATGAATTTTCACTTGTAAAAGTAGAAATACCAGATATAGAAGATGCTATTATATCAGACGCATTTAAGTCATTTGATTTATCATATGATATATCACAAATAGAAAAAAAGAAAAATGAATTAATTAGAATTATTAAAAATGCAAAAACAGTTGATGAAATAAATACTGCATATGATGCATTTACTTCATATAATGAAGAAATATATGATAAATATATCGTGGCCGAAGCTTTGGCTTATGCAGATACAACTAATGATATATTATCAACTGTTAGTGATGATTTATATGAAATGACAATCAACCTAGAAACTGCATTAGACGAGATTGATGTTGAAATCGCTAGAAGTAAATTTGCGAACGTCTTTTTCTCTGGTTATACTGAAGAAGAAATTGAAGCTCTAGCAAGTAAAGAAATTGATAATGATGAATTAAATTCATTATATTTGCAACAAAGAGAAATAACAGATAAATTCTATAATGCTAGTGATAGAGAAAAAACAAAATTATTAAAATCATTTGTGAATAATAATAAAAGAATTAGTGAATTATCTGGATATAGTAGTAATGAATATATAAAATATAGTGATAGTAATAATTACTATAGATTATATTCAAGTGAAGAAATTAATGATTTTGAATCATATGTTTATGATTATATTTTAGATTTATCAAATGAACTATATTATTTTAATTATAGCCTAACAGATGAAGAAAGAAGTAGCTTAAATAATTTACTACGTAAATCATTTATGGATAATATGGATTTCATTAGTGATTATGCAGAAGCATTAGGTGGAGATTTTCTAGAAACATTTAATGATTTATTTGATAATGGATATTATATAATATCTAATAATGTTAATAGTTTTGATACCGCATATCAAGATGCAGGAACTAATGTAAGACTTGTTTACTTTGGTTATGGTTATAATGATGTTAGTACATTCATTCATGAATTTGGGCATTATTATACATCCGCAAAAGGAACTGATAATTATTCATATGATTTGTGTGAAGTGCATTCCCAAGGTGATGAAATATTACTTCGTTTATATTTCTTAGAGAATAATCCATCAGAAGCAAGTAAATATTACGAATATTTGTTTGTGGGAACATTACTAGATACAATTGTGAATGGTGTAATGATAAGAGAATTTGAAGAAGAAATATATGCAAAAGATGTTTCATCATTCCAAGAAACATGGAACAAGATCAATCAGAAATATGGTGACATATGTCTAGATGATTGGTATGAAATAATTGTGGATTATGATAATTATTACATATCATATGCGACTAGTGCTATGGGAGCACTTGTTCTATATGCATATGGTAAAGAAAATGGCTTTGAAAAAGCTAAAGAAGCATATTTAAAATTATGTAGTTATGATGGAGAAGGTGACATTGAGGAAGCATTCCTCTATGCAGGACTTCCCAATCCACTAGCGGAAGATACAATTAAAGATATTGTATCAACTATTTCATATGAAATGGAGAATAACTGGAAATAAAAATGAAGTATGTAGATATCTACATACTTTTTGTTTTTAGAATTATGTATAAAAATTTCATTGATAGCGAGCAGTATAGATGGTATAATGTTGATATACATTTACAATAATCCATAAAAGAACATATGTACAGTGTATTATTTTTAAGAAAATCGAAAGAAGAATTAAGAATGTTGTTATTTTATATATTGATTACTATAGTCCCCTTATTAGGTGTTGGTATTTATTTTCTAATAAATTATTTAAATGTTACGAGATATTATTCTTTTATAAAAAAGCATAGTATAGCGTTAAGAAAAATAGATGAACTTAATAATAGATATGTTTTTAAAAATATTTATTTTCCATCTGTAAGTCATACATATGATAACACTAATTTTTATAATTTAGTTAGCTGTGAAGATTATTTAATATATCAGCTACAATTTCCAGATTTTAAAGATAAAATTTTTGATGCTATAAAAAAGGTAAATGAAAATAAAAAAGAATATCAAGACTATTTAGATAATTATAATCTCTATATAAAACCGGGACAATTTGATGTTGAGACTGGAAAACTTAAACTTGAAAAAATATTGGCACTAGAAAAAGAGGAACTAGATAGAAAAATGCCTCATCCGACAGTTATATTCAAAATAATAGTTGTATTGAGAAATGTTAATATGGGTGGAGCATATCTAAGTTCTAAAGAAGGCTGTTTTGGAGAAGAAGGAATAAGAAAATATATAAGTGAATTAAAGAATAAAGAGGGTAATTTCTACAAATCAGAGTTCATTTGGGGAGCTATATCTCGAGTAGAGAGAGCAAGAGTCACAAATAAGATGCGTTTTTACATTTATAAACGAGATCATTATACATGTCGAATGTGTCACCGAAAATATGCGGTGGAAAATTTGGAAATTGACCATATTTATCCAATCGCTAAAGGTGGTAAATCAAATTATGAGAATCTTCAAACTCTTTGCAAGTGGTGTAATAAGAAAAAAGGAGATTCTGTATTATAAGGATAAATACATATGAAAATAGGATTACTTTATTTTAGTGGCACTGGTAATACTGAAATAGCTACTAAAAAATGGAAAGAAGAAATAGAAAAATATAATCATGAAGTATCTATTTATAAAATAGAAGATGGTAATGCATCTTCTATTAATTTTAGTTCTTTTGATGAAATTGGTTTTGGTTATCCAGTTCATGCTTTCAACACCCCCAAGATTGTGATTGATTTTGTTAGAGGAATAAAGAAACAAGAAGTGAAGAAAATATGTTTCATCTATATGATTAGTGGAGAGAATCTAAGACTGAATAATTCTTCATCAAATAGACTTAAAAGGATTTTAAAAAGAAAGAACATATGTACAAGAAGTGAATATCATTATTTAATGCCTTATAATATTATCTTCCGTCATAGTGAAGAGAATGCTTATAAGATGTATGATATGTTAGATAGAATTATAAAAGTAGATGCCTATTATCATTTTAACACTAATACATTCCATAAGTTAAAAAAGAATCCTTTATCCGTTTTAATATTATGGATGTTTAGAATTGAACATTGGTTTAGTCATGTTAATGGTAAACATTATAAGATAGATACTAATAAATGTATTAAGTGTATGAAGTGTGTTGATACTTGTCCTACTCACAACATTAGTTATGAGGGTGATAAATTCATATTTGGAAATAAATGTTCACTTTGCATGAGGTGTTCATTTGGTTGTCCGGTTGATGCATTCCATATTGGGTTACTTGATAACTGGAGAGTGAATAAACCATATGAATTTAAGCCTCAAGAAGGGGAAGAGAATGATAAACATAAGAAGTTTTTAATCAAATCTTATAATAGATATTATAAAGAATGTGAAGAAAAGATAAAAAAATATGATATAATTATAAAAAATGAAACTGCAACCGATAGTTGCGGCATTGAAAAGTAGAGTTTGTAGTGCAACCGGCCCCTTTTTGATAAAATGGAGGTGCATTTGATGGAGGTAAAAGTATGAATATTAAAATTGCAAACAAATTAGTTGAATTAAGAAAAAAGAACGGATTATCTCAAGAAGAACTTGCAGATAAGTTAGGTCTCTCTCGTCAAGCTGTATCAAAATGGGAACGTGCTGAATCTAGTCCTGATACTGATAATTTAATATGTCTTGCTAAATTATATAATGTATCACTAGATGATTTACTTAATACTGATGAAACTTTAGAAGAAATCAGTAGAGAAGTAAAAGAAAAAGAAGACGAAAAGAATCGAATCGAAAAAGAAGAAAAAGAAGCAAATGATGCCGAAATGAAACGTCGTAAAAGATTTAATCTAATTGAAGGAATCTTATCAGGATCTTTAGCGTTAATCGCTACGATTATTTATTTTGTAGTAAGCTTTAGTAATCCTAATCAATTCAGTAAATTATGGATTGTTTATTTTGGAATCATTATTATTCCTTCTATCGTTAAAGCAATCAAGAATAGAAGATTCTGTCAATTTAATTATGCTGTACTTGTAACTTGTGCTTTTTTAGGTATAGGTTTATATCTTGAGTTGTGGCATCCAGGTTGGATTCTCTTCTTATCTATTCCTGTTTTCTATTCAGTATTTGGTCCTATTGATAAAGCCATCGCCGAAAAGAGAAATGAAAAGCTTAACCCTGATGAAGTAGATAGCGATGATGACGAAGATGAAGAAGAATAAAAAAGTAATCAAAAATAATTAGATAAGGTCTATGGCTTCCATAGACTTTATTTTGATATAATATATAAAATTATAAAGGAAACATAAAAATGGAAGAACTAGTAATTGAGATAAAGAATTTAAAGAAATACTACGGAAAAACAAGAGGCGTTGAAGACGTTTCTATCAAAATTAAAAAAGGTGATATTTATGGTTTTATTGGTCCTAATGGAGCCGGTAAATCAACGACTATTCGAACGCTTATTGGCCTAATCAATAAAACTAGTGGTGAAATCAAAATATGCGGAAAAGAATTTGATAAAGATGATATCAATATCAAGAAGAAAATCGGATATTTACCTAGTGAAATCAACTTATATTCTGATTTAACTGTTTCTGAACTTTTGAAATATCATGAATCGTTCTACCCAGATATTCCTGATATTGATAAAAAGAAAGAAGAAATCGTATCAGCCTTAAAAATTGATGAAAGTAAGAAAATAGAAGATCTATCTCTTGGTAATAAAAAGAAAGTGGGAATTGTCCTGGCCTTAATGCATTCACCAGAAATCCTTATTTTAGATGAACCGACATCAGGTCTTGATCCAATCATGCAAAATATCTTCCACAATCTTTTGAAGAAAGAACAAGAGCGAGGAGCCACAATCCTTTATTCATCACATATCTTAAGTGAGATTTCTTCAATTGCGACGACGGTTGGTTTTATTAAAGATGGTATTATCATTAAAGAAGATTCGATTGAAAATATTAAAAAAGATAATTTTACATATCTAATTGTAAAATCAAAAGATATTGAAAAGATAAAAGAAGAACTAAATTTAAAAATCATTAAGGAAGAAGAGAATGAAGTTAAATTCTTAAATGCGATGAATCCTAATGAAGTAATTAAGATATTAAATAAATATGATATCGAAAGATTACTAATTGAAGAAATATCACTTGAAGATTTATTCATTCATTATTATATGTAATTATGATTAAAAAAGAATTAAAAACAAATTTAAAAGGTTTCATTGGTTGGCTTTTAGTATTAGTATTAATGTTCTTATTCGTTTATGTGCTATATCCTTTTATCATAACTGAAGAAAACATGGAATCAATGAATGAAGTTTTGAATGCTTTTCCTGAAGAAGTGTTAAAAGCTCTTAATATGGATATGACTTCAATTTCTACGGCTTACGGTTGGTTTAAGTCTGAAGGTCTAATGTTCATTATGCTTATTATTGGTTTATATGCTTCGATTTTAGGGGGCACAATTGTCTTAAAAGAAGAAAATGATAAAACAATTGAATATTTAGGATTTTTACCAATCTCAAGAAAAAAGGTTCTAACAAACAAAATCATTGTTAGTCTAATTTATATAGTATCAGTAGTATTAGGCTTTATGATATTTAACTTAATTAGTTTATCAATTAGTGGAGATTTAAATTATAAAGAATTAATATTACTTAGTATTAGTCCGCTCTTTGTGGCTTTACCTCTTTTTGGATTATCATTATTTGTCTCAATGTTTTTACATAAGACTAATAAAATCATTGCGATTTCTTTAGGTTTTGTTTTCTTGTTTTATTTACTTAATATGTTAGGTGAAATATCAGATAACGTTAAATTCATTAAATATTTATCGCTTTATACTTTAGCTGATACTCGTGGTATTATAAATAATGGTGTGATAAATGTTTGGTGCATTATTATTTCTTTATTATTATCTTCAATCTTTATTGCTTCTTCATTTATTCTTTATGATAAGAAAGAATTAATTTAGATATTATGGAAAAAGAAAAGAAAATATTAATTACCGCTTTTTTGCCATTTGGTGGCGATAACATCAACCCAACCGAATTAATTCTAAATGAACTTGATAATGAAATAAAGGGAGTAAAAATAGAGAAACTTTTACTTCCAGTTGAGTTTTTAAAGTCAATTGAAGAATTAAAAAATTATTATGATATGATTAAACCTGATGCCTTAATTATGCTTGGTTTGGCGGGAGGAAGAAGAGAAATATCGGTTGAAAGAGTCGCAAGAAACGTTAGAAATGCGAGAATTCCTGATAATAGTGGGTATCAACCAGTAAATGAAGAAATAATTAAAGATAATGATTATTATTTATATAATACATTACCTAATGAAATGATTACGGAAATACTGGAAAAAGAAAACATCCCAGTTAAAATATCAAATGATGCTGGAATGTATGTTTGTAATAACATATTTTATGCCATGCTGGAACATAATAAAGGTAATATTCCAACAGGATTTATCCATGTTCCATATATCAAAGAAAGTGGACATCTTGATAAACCATATATGGCTCTTCTTGATGAAGTCAAAGCAATTAATTTAATCATTGATGCAGTTATTCCCAATCTTGATAAATATTATTTATTTAATAGTTATTTTATTATTGGCAATGCCTATGCTGGAAAGAGCACCATGATCAAGATGCTTGCGGATGAATACAAGGGAATTTGGTGTGAAGAAAATTACCACGATAAGTTATTAGAAACTTTAGATAAAGAAAAATATCCAAATCTTTGTTATACAAGAGATTTAGTTGATTTTCATGATTTCATTAGAAGAAGCCCTTTAGAATATGAAAGATGGATTAATGATGTTTCAAAAGAATGTGAAGATTTAGAACTAAAAATCTTAAAAGAAGTACCTAAAAATAAATTATGCTTTGTGGATACTAATATTAGTATAGATACTTTAAAGAAAATAACACCACTATCTCATGTTTTAGTGATGCTTGCGGATCCTTCTATTTCGGTTGATTTATTTTTTAACCGACCTGATAAAGAAAAACAATATTTATATAAACTAATTATGGAAGAAAAAGATCCGGATTTAGCATTGCTAAACTTTAGAAAGTGTTTGGAACAAATCAACTCAAAAGAGCGTTATAATGAATTTATGAATTCTGGTTTCAATGTCTTATTAAGAGATGACAATAGGAAAGTAGAAGAAACGCTAGAAATAGTTAAAGATTATTTTAAATTAAAAGAAATTACGAAATAGCTTTATTATGTGTACAAGTATTGTGGTGAATAAGAAGGGATAATTATATGGTAATTATAATAACTGGTGCCAGTCATAGTGGTAAAACTATGCTTGCCCAAAAACTACTAGAGAAATATAAATACCCATATTTATCAATTGATCATCTTAAAATGGGCTTAATAAGAAGTGGTAATACAGATTTAACTGTTTATGAAGATGATAAACTAGTTGATTACTTATGGCCTATAGTTCTTGAGATGATTAAAACCGCTATTGAAAATGATCAAAACTTAATTGTGGAAGGACTTTATATTCCCAATAATTGGAAAGAATCTTTTAGTTCTGAATATTTAAAATATATAAAGTTCATAGCTTTAGCATTAAGTAAAGATTACATTATTAATCACCTTGATGATATTAAAAGCAACAGCAACATCATCGAAAAAAGACTAAAAGATGATATCAACATCGATGAATTAATTAAAGATAATCAAAAATATATAGACTCGTTTAAAGATGAAATTCTAATTATTGAAGATAATTATGAAGATACTATCAATAAATATCTAGAAAATAACAAATATTAAAATGAAAGGAGTGGAGATATATGGTAGAAATAGATGAAATAAAAGTATATAAAACTGGTAAAGAATTTATTGAAGATAATGATTCCTTTTTAAGACTTAATCCTTATATGTCCACATTCTTTTATTTAGATGGTGGTTTATTAAAAGAAAGCACCGAAAAGAATTACGCTGTAAAAATCGAAAATGATAAATCAAGATTAATTGGAATAAAAGTTGAACCATATAATTTATTATTATATGGTGATAGTAAACAAGTTTTTAAATTATTAGAATTCTTAGATGATTTTAATTATGAATATGATGGTATCCTGTGTCCTACAGAAATTGGGGATGAGATAATTAGAGTATCCAGTGGATCAAATAAAGAATACTATTTATCAATTGGAATGGACTTTATGGAGTGCGATACTTATTATGAACCATCTTCGCCAGTGGTAATAAGTGCAAAAATGAGTGACCTTGATGAAATATTTGAATTAACTAAGAAGATGTTTAAAGAATGTGGATTAACTGATATTCCTGTTAAAGACAAAATCAAAAGCCGAATTGATAGTTTTAGAGTTATAAAAGAGAACGGGAAAATCATTAGTATGGCCGGAATGTCGAAAGGAACAGATAATTCATATCGTATTACTCACGTTTATACAAGAGTTGAATACCGTGGGATGGGTTATGCGGAAAAAGTAGTAAATACAATCAAGAATGAGATTCTTGATATGGGTTATATTGCGACACTTAATGTGGATATGAATAATCCAATATCCAATCATATATATAAAAAAATAGGATTTAAAAAAGTATTTTCTCAAGGAATATATTTAGTAAAATAAAAAAGTCTCTAATTTCAAAATTAGAGACTTTTTATTTATGCATCAAGTGGAATAAAATCAAATTTGAAGACATCAACTAAACCTTTATCAACAAGTCTAATGTGAGGAATAACGGCAAGAGATAAGAACATTAATGAGAAAAATGCTTCTTTATCTTTGGTTACTCCCATTTCATAAGCCTTATCAAATAAAGCTTGGGACTTTGTGACAAGTTCCGTTGGTTCCATATTTGACATTAATCCAGCGATTTCTAGTGGTAATGAATATGTCTTATTTTCTTTTTTGCTAACTAATACTAAGCCACCACCATTTTCTTTTAAAACATTAGTAGCTTTTAGTAGAGAATCATTATCATCACCAATTAAAATAATGTTATGAGAGTCATGCGCAACCGAGATTCCCATCGCTCCGCCTTTGAATCCATATCCTTTGATTAATCCTTTACCGATATTTCCAGTCATTTTGTGTCTCTCAACGACCATCATCTTCAAAATATCAGTTCCGTAGATATCTACATCTCCATCTTTTGATTTGATATCACAAATTTCAAGGCCAGTCATAACACCTCCAGAAATAGTTGTCATGACATTAGCTTTAGTGCCTTTAAGTTTGATTTTGAAATCATCAGTAGTGAAATCTTTGATATGAATTGTATTTAATACTTCTTTAGGTAAATAACGTTTATCAATATTAAATAATGCTTTACCATTTGATGCTACTACGTTACCATCTTTGATTACATATTGGGGATTAAAATCAGTTAGATTATCCATTATGACAATATCTGCAAAATATCCAGGGCCAATTCCACCGCGGTATTTTAAGTTATAAGCATTTGCGCAGTTAAGTGTCGCAAGAGTTACTGCCGTAATAGGATCAAGACCTGCCCCGACTACTTTCTTTAGGGCATTATCAAGATGACCTTGATAATAAATATCAGCACAATGTTTGTCATCAGTACACATAATTACACGGTGGTAATTATCTTTTGTTATGGCCTTAACTAATGATAAATCTTTAGTATAAGAACCAACTCTTAGGTGGGTATACATACCTTTATCAAGCTTTTCCTGCATTTCTTCAACTGAGCAAGACTCATGGTCTGTTGATATTCCAGTTGATAAATAAGCATTAAGACTATCACCAACCACAAATGGGGAATGTCCATCAATCATTTTACCAGCTTCTAAAGCACCTTCTATTTTTTTAAGAACATCACTATCACAGGCTAATACTCCTGGATAGTTCATAAATTCACCAAGGCCATAGGCACTCTTGTTTTTGATTTCTTTTTTGGTTGTTTCACCATCCAAAATAGCACCACTAGTTTCAAATGGAGTGGCAGGAACACATGATGGTAGCTGCATATAAATGTCTAGTGGAACATTCTTGCTGGCTTCAACCATATAATTGAAACCATCCATTCCACAAACATTAGTTATTTCATGAGGATCAGCGATAACTGATGTTGTGCCATGAGGAACAACAAGTGAGGCAAATCCTTCTGGTGTCAGCATACTAGATTCGATATGTACATGACCATCAATCAAACCAGGAATTACGACAAAATTTGTACAGTCGATTTCTTTTAATCCTTTATAAGAACCGATTCCAACAATCTTATCATCGCAAATAGCGATATCACCTTTCTGTAATTTGTGAGTGAATACATTGACATAAGTCGCATTTTTCAAAACAAGAGAACAATCATTTTCTTTCAAAGCCGCCTTGATGTATTTTTCTAACATTCTATTTCTCCTTCTCTACTTCCTTATTGTACTATTAAAATAAATAAAAAACAACGAGCTTTCACTTGAAAACGTAACCATAAAAAAGAACCTCAAAACGAGGTTCTTTTTAATTTTTCTTTAACGTTAAAAATAATGAATCATTTTTAATTTTCTTAATTTTAATTTCTTTAGTACTTAAATTAAATACATATTGATAATAATCAGTCTTTAAAATAATAGCTTCATCATTAGCACTTTTAATATTACTAATTGTATCCCATTTATCAAGCCATCTATCAGTATTAGTGATAACTACATATTTTGATTTTAGTAGATCAAGTAATTCTTTCTTATTAGTTCCTCCCCCACCATGGTGACATGATTTATAAATATCGATATGATCAATATGATATTTATCATATATTTCTCTCACGATTCTTCTAGCAAGAGCGTTAAACTCTTTAGTTAGAGAATCACTATCCACTAAATCACTACCTAAAAAAACCGTATGGTTATTATAATTTATAAAGATAGGAACACTATTTCCATTTTCACTGAATTTATTTTGATGGTAATATTCACTACTTTCATCTTCATATAGATTTATTAAATGATTAGTAGTATTAAATAATTCTAAATTGACTCCATCAAAATCAATTATGTAATCATCTCCTACATCATCTAAGAAAATTAGATTCTCCACTTTTTTAGCACTATCTAATATCTCTTCATATTTACCTTTTTCATGAAGAAGGTATTCTTCATTTGATTCATAACCAGCACCCGTAATACCTTCATGGCCAGAATATTTCTTGATATATAATGTTTTTACATTATAATCACGAATGATGGAAGCGAGACATCCATAATGATCAGAATGGAAATGAGTAAGAATGATGAATTCAATATCTTTTATCTCATTCTTATCTAGATATTCTTTAATCATTGGATAATAAAATAAACTTCCCGTATCCACAAAACCATACTTTTTGTTTCTTTCGAGGATGATTGCATCACTCCAAATGGTATTTAAAAAATGAATTTTGAATGTCTTCATCTTTCCTCCTTATGATAAACCAGGAACATACATGAATATAAGTAATCCAAGAACAAATGAAGCAATATTGGCAAGTATTGTATATAACAATATTCCACTCTTTGGATATGGTTTCTCTTTATCTGTTTTTGGGATGAAGATTAAATAAATAACTGATTCAATAATAACTATGAATAATTCATATAATATATAATTAATAATAAGCTTTAATGAACCATCATGATAATTAAAAATATTTAATAAAACATTGAGTAATATCTGAGTAATGATATTAGTAATAACAATAATCAAGAAAGATTTCTTCTTAAACTTAAAAACAAAAAAGGCAAGAAGTAATTCAATACCAATCGTAACTACAACTCTTAATAAGAAATGAAGAACTTCACCTAAATAATTGTAGTTTTTTTCAATGCTGTTATCACTTAAATTCATTTTGAAATAACTATTAAAGGCATATCTATTTATTTCTTCGGATTTATAAAAAGTATTATTTAATTCATTATAATAGACTATTTTAAAAGTGGCTGGTGGATAATATGTCCAGTTATAAGTATCACTATCTTTTGTGATTTTATTTACATTACCCCAAAAATAAAAATCATCGCTCAAACTATATTCATAAAACTTTTCATCGATTTCATTTTCCAGTTCGATATATTCCGTATTCCAAGGGCCATGAGATTCATTTTTTGCAAGAAGTGTTACATATATTCCGCTATCAGGAATGTCTTCAAAAGTGATGTGGGTGGTTGGTTTTGGCCCGGTATCAGCTTTCGCGGTAATTCCCATGAATAAAAATGATATCATAAATATAATGAGTAAATATTTAATTATTTTCTTTTTCATATAAACACCTTCCTCATATATAAAACAAAATAAAGTGTATCTTTTCTATTAAAAAATTATAGTAGGAATTATTCATTTATGAATAGTATTTTAAAACTAATTTTCATTCACTTAGAAAATTATATCATATCTTAATACCATGAGCAAACATAATGACAAAAAGTATTTATAAAGTTTCTAAAAGTTTAAATAGAATATTGAGAAATCTTAATAAAAGTGTTATAATTGAAATGTTGTGGCTAAACAATAAATATAATTGGAGGAAATTATAATGGCTAAAAAAGTATTTCAATCAATGGATGGAAACCAAGCAGCGGCATGGGGTGCATATGCCTTTACTGAAGTAGCTGGTATTTATCCTATTACGCCTTCTTCACCAATGGCAGAATACGTTGATGAATGGGCTGCAAAGGGACAAAAGAATTTATTCGGTGCTCCCGTTAAGGTTGTAGAAATGCAATCAGAAGCAGGTGCTGTAGGATCAGTTCATGGTTCATTACAAGCAGGTGCTCTAACTACTACATTTACAGCATCTCAAGGTTTACTTCTTAAGATACCTAATATGTATAAAATCGCTGGTGAATTACTTCCTGGTGTTATCCATGTAGCAGCAAGAAGTCTTGCCGTACAAGCATTATCAATTTTTGGTGATCATCAAGACGTTATGGCTTGTCGTCAAACTGGTTTTGCGATGTTAGCATCTTCATCAGTACAAGAAGTTATGGATCTTGCCGGTGTTGCTCACTTAAGTGCAATTAAATCTAGTGTTCCATTTATGCATTTCTTTGATGGATTCCGTACATCTCATGAAATCCAAAAAGTTGAAGTAATGCCATATGAAGTATTTGATAAATTATTAGACAAGGAAGCTGTTGAACGTTTCCGTCATCGTGCCTTAAGTCCAAATCATCCAGTAACTCGTGGATCTGCTCAAAATGACGACGTTTACTTCCAAGCTCGTGAAGCTCAAAATGAATATTACAACGCTGTTCCAGACATCGTTGCAAATTATATGAAAGCTATCTCTAAAGAAACAGGACGTCAATATGCTCCATTCGTATATTATGGTGCAAAAGATGCGACTGATGTAATTATCGCTATGGGTAGCGTATGTGATACAGCAACGGAAGTTGTTGATTACTTAAACGCTAAAGGACGTAAAGTTGGTTTAGTTAAAGTTCATCTATATCGTCCATTCTCTTCTAAATACTTATTAAAAGTATTACCAAGAAGCGTTAAGAGAATCTCTGTTTTAGATAGAACTAAAGAAAATGGTGCTATTGGTGAACCATTATATCTAGATGTTGTTGGTGCTTTATTTGAAGCTGGTCGCAAGATTAAAGTTATCGGTGGACGTTATGGATTATCTTCTAAAGATACTACTCCTGGTCAAATCCTTGCCGTATATGATAATCTAGCTGGCGAAATGAAAGATCATTTCACAATTGGTATCAATGATGATGTTACACATCTATCTTTACCTGTAACTGAAGAAATCAACACAAGTGCTCCTGGCACAAGTCAATTAATTTTCTTTGGTTTAGGTAGTGATGGTACAGTTGGTGCTAACAAGTCAACTATCAAACTTATTGGTGATAATACTGATTATTATGCTCAAGCATATTTCGCATATGACTCTAAGAAATCTGGTGGTGTTACTCGTAGCCATTTACGTTTCGGTAAATCTCCTATTAAGAGTCCATATTTAGTAACTACTGCTGACTTCGTTAGTTGCTCACTTGATACATATGTTGAAAAGTTTGATTTACTTGGAAGCTTAAAAGATGGTGGAACATTCTTACTAAATACAGTAAAGAGTGAAAAAGAATTAGTTGAATTTATGCCTAATTCATTCAAAGCCGCTTTAGCAAAGAAACATGTTAAATTCTTCTATATCGATGCTATTTCGCTTGCACGTGAAATTGGACTAAAGAATAGAACTAATACTATTTTACAATCAGCCTTCTTCAAATTAAATGAACAAATCATGCCATATGATCATGCTCAAGAATTAATGAAGAAATATGCTTATAAATCATACGCTAAGAAGGGTGATGCAGTTGTAGAAATGAACTACAAAGCTATCGACCGTGGTGCTGAAGGATTAAAAGAACTTAAAGTTGATCCAGCATGGGCTAAACTTGAACCAGAAAAAGCCGTTGTTAATGAAGCTGCACCAGAATTCGTTAAGAGAATCGCAACTCCAATTAACGCTATTAAAGGTTATGATCTACCTGTATCTACATTCCTTGGTGGATTTGAAGATGGTACAATGACTAATGGTAGTGCTGCTTATGAAAAACGTTACGTTGCAACATTCGTTCCAGTTTGGAATCCAGAAAACTGTATTCAATGTAACCAATGTTCATTTGCCTGTCCTCATGCTGTTATCCGTCCATTCTTAGTAACTCCTGAAGAAGAAGCAAAAGCTCCAAAGAACGCTAAATATTTAGCACCTGTTGGTAAAGGCTTAGAAGGACTTAAATATACAATGCAAATATCAGTTCCTGATTGTACAGGATGTGAAGTCTGCGTTAATGCTTGTCCTGGTAAGAAAGATAAAGACACTGGCGAAGTTAAGAAAGCTCTTAAGATGGTTTCAATTGATGATGTTATTCATGCCAATGAAGATAAGACTGCAACTTACTTCTTCGACCATGTTACATATAAGACTGATTTAGTAGACATTACTGCGAATGCTAAGAATTCACAATTCGCGCAACCATTATTTGAATTTAGTGGTGCCTGTGGTGGATGTGGTGAAACTCCATATATTAAATTAATCACTCAATTATTCGGTGATAGAATGCTTGTTGCGAACGCAACTGGATGTTCTTCAATTTATGGTGGTTCATATCCTGCAACTCCATACACTACAAATAAAGAAGGTCATGGACCTGCTTGGGCTAACTCATTATTTGAAGATAACGCTGAATTTGGTTATGGTATGAGAGTGACCACAAATGCTAAGATCAAAGCCATTATCGAAATCTTAAGCGCCGCTAAAGAAAACGTTGAACCAGAACTCGCTGCTAAGATTGACGAATACTTCGAAAACATCAAGAATAGA
>JAEEGL012675143.1_pt1 | contig 16504 bp, 15 predicted proteins | sample 9134231 | NCBI WGS metagenome assembly JAEEGL01 (sample SAMN16246548, study PRJNA631951) | gut metagenome | biome: gut microbiome; feature: rumen; material: fiber-attached | host: Bos | place: Iran: Karaj | collected 2018-10
AAAAGTGGCATACACTCTTGTGTATGTCATTTTTTTTTTGTACTTTTGCAGCGCAAAAGTGTGTGGGCATAAAAAACCGTAGCACAAAGGTGTGGATATGAGAATCGCATTTACGACAGCATTACCGAAAGAAGGGTTTGGGCGCCTCGTAGAACGAGGCTATAAACTAATGAGCGCTTCGCTCAATGATGGAATGAGCGCGGCAAAGCCGCTCAATGATGCATCATTAGATGCGGAGGTGTTGGTTAGTACTTTCGATTACAAGGTGTCGCGGGAGATGATTGATGGGATGCCGAACTTGCGGTTGATTGCTAACTTCGGCGCAGGATACAATAATATCGACCTGGAGGCGTGTCGCGAGCGCGGGATACACGTGACGAACACCCCGCAACCGGTGATAGAGCCGACGGCAGAGTTGGCGTTTGCGCTGATGATCGATGTCGCAAGGCGGGTGAGTGAGTTCGACCGCATGTTGCGGTCTCACAATGGTGAGAATGGTGTGAATGGTGACGCGCCAAAAGCGCTTAATGGTGTGTTTGGCGTGATGAATAACCTCAGTCACTCGTTGTACGGAAAGACCTTAGGTATACTGGGTATGGGTCGTATCGGTCAGGCGCTCGCGAGACGAGCTGCTGCCAGCGGGATGCGGATTATCTATCATAATAGGCACGAGATTAATGGTGACGCGCTGAAAGCGCTTAATGGTGGGAATGATGAAATGGTGAAGTATGTGGATTTTCAGACTTTGCTGCAGGATAGCGACTATTTGAGTCTGAACCTACCCTACACGCCGGAAGTGCATCATATCATCGGCAAGCCGGAGTTGGGGATGATGAAACGCAGCGCGTACCTCATCAATACCGCACGCGGAGCGCATGTAGACGAAGCGGCGCTGATAGAAGCACTCAAGAGCGGCATCATCGCCGGCGCAGCACTCGACGTATATGAGTTCGAACCGCAGATAAGTCCGGAACTGCTCAAACTGCCGAACGTGGTGCTTTCGCCCCACACAGGCACCGGAACTTGGGAAGGACGTATCGCGATGTGCGAGAACGTAACAGACAATATTATTGCTTTCGTCGAAAATCGACCGAAAGACATGAATATTGTCGTGTAAGGTGTAAGGTGTAAAGTGTAAGGTGTAAAGTGTAAAGTGTACAAAATTTAAGATTTAGATAATATGAAAAAAATCATTCTTTTTGCAACCGCCATCATGATGGCAAGTTGCGGATTCATGCAGAACAGCACGAGTAACAACACCAGTAGTCAAGCAACCGCCAGCACACAGCAGACGACCGTTCAGAGCAGTAATGCGGCTAACAGTGCCGGTCAGGGAGCAGGTAATGCGCTCCAGGCGCTGTATGCACAGTACAAAGCAGACGGCAAGTACGACTACAAGAACATGCAGAACGTGCTCAACACCGTGACGCTCGTTGCTAACTGCGAGGGACTGAAAGACAACTACAAAGACAAAACGTATCTGAAGGAGTTCGGTAAGGGTATGATCGCTTCGTCGCTTGGTCTGGTGACGCAGAACAACGTGCAGACCGTGACGAACAGCCTCGTTGAGATGGTGAAGAGCAACGAGAACGTACAGAACGCGACTACCAAAGTGCAGGAAGGCGCAAGTTCCGCTGCTTCGTACGCTAACACCGCTGCGCAGTACGCTTCGTCCATCAGTTCCCTCCTCTCTTTATTTAAGTAAAAAAAAACAAATAAAACCCTGATTATTTATAGTACTACGTACCTCGAATCTTTGTTTAACTGACCCATTTATAAATAAATTTAACATGGCTCACTCAAACAAACCTTCCGAATTTTGCAAATTCCTATAAATAATCAGCAATAAACATAGATAAATTTTATCCTAGATGTATATCGTTGAACGATTTTTGAAATACGTCTCCTTCTGCACGACGAGCGATGAGAATACCGGCATGACGCCGTCCACGCCCGGACAGTTGGAGTTTGCCCGCTACTTGGCCGACGAACTGAAGACCATCGGTCTGAAGGACGTGACGCTGGACGAGAACGGCTATATCATGGCCACTTTGCCGGCAACCGCAGAAGGGCGACCCGTCATCGGTTTTATTGCCCACATGGATACCTCGCCTGACGCGAGCGGAAGACATGTGAAAGCGAGTATCGTGAAGGCCGAAGAGCGCGAGTATATCGACGAGCGCTATGCGGGGCAGGATGTCATCGTGACGGACACGACTACCCTGCTCGGCGCTGACGACAAAGCCGGCATCGCGGAGATAGTCACGGCTTGCGAGTACCTGATTCAACACCCCGAGATTCAACACGGCAAGGTGCGTATCGGATTTACGCCCGACGAAGAGATTGGTCAGGGCGCAGATCATTTCGATGTGCAAGCCTTCGGCGCGGACTTCGCCTATACGATGGATGGCGGTGCGATCGGTGAGTTGGAGTTCGAGAATTTCAACGCCGCGGCATGTAAGATCAAGATTCACGGACTGAACGTGCACCCGGGATACGGCTACCATAAGATGGTCAACTCGATGCGTATCGCGTACCAGTTGGCAGTGATGCTGCCGCGCTGGGAGACGCCGGAGCACACGCAAGGCTACGAGGGATTCTATCACCTGGTAGGCATGAAGGGCACGGTGGAAGAGACGACGCTCAGTTATATCATCCGCGACCACGACCGCGCGCGCTTCGAGAGCCGCAAACGCGAGTTGGAGCACCTCGTACGTAAGGTCAACCGCGAGTTCGGAGAAGGCACCGTGGAGATCGAGATACGCGATCAGTATTATAACATGCGCGAGAAGATCGAACCCGTGATGCATATCGTGGATCTCGCCAAAGAAGCGATGACGGCCGTAGGTGTGACGCCGAACGTGAAGCCTATCCGTGGCGGCACAGACGGCGCGAGACTGAGTTTTGAGGGTCTGCCCTGCCCGAATATCTTCGCCGGCGGAGAGAACTTCCACAGCCGGTATGAGTATCTTCCGGTACCAAGCCTCGAAAAGGCGAAAGACGTCGTATTAGAAATCATTAAAAGAGTACAATAATATGTTAAAAACAACCCCGTTTACAGACATCCATATTGCGTTAGGCGCAAAGATGGCAGAGTTCGCAGGCTTTAACATGCCGATTCAATACCCTACGGGTATTAACCAGGAGCACATGATTGTTCGTGAAGGCGTAGGTGTGTTCGACGTGAGCCATATGGGCGAGTTCTGGGTAAAAGGTGAGAACGCCTTGGATTTTCTGCAATACATCACTACCAACGACCTGTCTGTCATTGCGGCCGGTAAGGCGCAGTACACCTGCATGCCCAACGGCAAAGGCGGTATCGTAGATGATCTGATTATCTATAAATACTCGACGACCAAGTACCTGATGGTAGTTAATGCCGGTAATATCGACAAAGACTGGGCTTGGGTCAATAAGATTGCAGATTTAAGATTTAAGAATGCAGATTTAAAACTGGAGAACGCTTCCGAGCGCTACGGACAATTGGCCGTTCAGGGACCGAAAGCGGTGGAATTACTGCAACTGCTGACCGATGCTGATTTGAAGTCAATTGACTACTATGCATTCCGCGAATGGAGTTTTGCGGGCGTGCCGGGCGTTATTCTCAGCAACACCGGCTACACCGGTGCAGGTGGATTTGAGCTGTATTTCCCTGCCGACAAAGGCAAACAGATCTGGGATGCGCTGTTCGAAGTAGGCAAACCGTTCGGTCTCGCGCCGATAGGTTTGGGTGCCCGCGATAGCCTTCGTCTGGAGAAATGGTACTGCCTGTACGGTCATGACATCGACGACACCACTTCGCCGCTTGAGGCGGGTCTGGGATGGATCACGAAACTCGATGCGAAAGAGTTTATTGACCGCGATTTTCTCAAGCAGCAGAAGGCTGAAGGCGTGAAGCGCAAACTGGTACATTTCGAGTGTTTGGAGCGCGCGATCCCGCGTAACGGCTATGAGATATGCGACGAAGCCGGTAACACCATCGGTAACGTCACTTCCGGTATCATGCTGCCGAACACGAAAGTCGGCATCGGCATGGGCTATGTGAAGACCGAGTTCGCAAAGAAAGAGAATATTATCTATATTAAGATTCGCGAGAAACTCATCCCTGCAAAGCAGGTATAACGGATTAGGGGATTAGGGGATTAGCGGATTAGCGGATTAGAGCTTATGGGAAAGAACGTAGCGTTGGTATTAGGTTCGGGCGGTGCGCGCGGTTTAGCGCATATCGGATCGATAGAAGCCCTCGAGGAACGAGGTTATACCATCACCAGTATAGCCGGTTGCTCGATGGGGTCAATCATCGCCGGCATGTACGCCGCAGGGCAGCTCAAAGAAGCCAAGGAGTGGTTCCTGAGTGTCGATAAGCAGTTGATACTCCGCATGATGGACATCAACCTGCTGAGCGGTAACTCGCTGGTGAAAGGGCAACGCATCATCGAGGAGTTGCAGAAAGTGGTGCCGGACAGACCGATAGAGGACTTGAACATCCCCTGCTCCATCGTCGCGACGGATATGATTCACTCCGACGAGGTAGTCTTCCGCACCGGCAGCCTCTTTGAGGCTGTACGCGCGTCGATCAGTATTCCGCTGTTCTTCAAACCCGTGCAGATAGGTGCGCGACTGCTGATAGACGGCGGTATTCTGAACCCTCTGCCGCTGCACGTGATAGAGCGCACACCCGGGGACATCCTCGTAGCAGCCGACATCAGCGGCAAAGACAGCATGCCGGTGGAGGAAGTATATGAACCGATAGACGTGGACGGCAAACTGGCGGAACTGAAGAAAAGCGGTATTCCTGTGCCTAAATCCTGGGAACAGCAAATCCGGTCTTTGGGCAAACGTGTCGATAGCATCTTAGAGCAACGCGCGAAAGACTTAGGCCGTAAGGTCAGTTTCGTCTCGCTGCTCGACCGCATGAGCGATATCCAGATTCAGCAGAACACCCTTCTCTCACTGCGTCTCACCCCACCTGACGTACACGCCGTGATGCGGCAGTACGCCTATAACACCTTCGACTTCGACAAAGCCGAACAGATCATTGCCGACGGCAAGCGGATCATGAACGAGGCTTTGGACAAGTACGAAAACCAATGATGATGATTAATAACAGTTGATTTAAAGTATTGATAAACAAAAATGGCAACAAAACATTACTTGTCTTATTTACAAGACACGATGCATTCGAACTGGGATAGTCTGGCTATGGCCGATATCGACGGAGAGCATAGTTACACGTACGCAGAACTGGCTGCAGCGATTGCAAAACTGCATGTGACCTGGCGTGAATGCGGTATCAAAGAGGGCGATAAGATTGCGCTCTGCGGTCGTAACTGCGCCAACTGGGGATTGCTTTTCCTGGCGGCTGAGAGCTATAAAGCCGTGGTGGTATCCATCCTTCCGGACTTCACAGCAGAAGGTATCTACTCGCTGGTGGACCACTCGGAGGCGACTCTGTTCTACGTAGGACCGAACGTGCTGAAGAAGATTGATCCGAAGCAAATGAAGGGTCTGAAAGCGACGATTTTCATGGACAACATGACGATTGTAGAGGCGGATGAGAAGTTCCGTAAGGCCTTCGAGGGCGCTGACGCGGCATTCCAAAAAGCATACCCGAAAGGCGTACAACTGAGCGACGTCAACTACCCGATCGACAACTACGACGATCTGGCAATCATCAACTATACTTCCGGCTCGACGGGCAACCCGAAAGGCGTGATGCTGACCCACCGGAACCTGAGCGGAAACGTGGAGTTCGCGCACACGCGTATCCCGCATAAGAAAGGCGACAAAGTGCTGTCGATGCTTCCGATCGCGCATATGTTCGGACTGATGTTCGAGTTCATCTATCAGGTCTGCGAGGGTGCAGAGGTACATTTCCTCACGCAAGCTCCGACGCCGAGTGTGCTGATGAAAGCTTTCGCGCAGGTAAAACCGTTCATGATATTGACCGTACCTCTGGTGGTAGAGAAAATCATCAAGAAAGGTGTGCTGCCGAAGATCAGCAGTCCGGCGGCGAAGATCATGTGGAAGACGCCGCTTCTCAATAAAGTTATCCGCGGAAAAGTCAAAGAGGGTCTGGACAAGACCTTCGGCGGCCAGTTACGCTACCTGATCATCGGCGGCGCAGCGCTCAACGGCGAAGTGGAGCAAGTGCTGCATGACATCAAGTTCCAATACTGCGTAGGCTACGGTATGACCGAGTGCGGCCCGCTGATCAGTTACGAAGACTGGTGGGCATATGCCTTCCACAGCTGCGGAAAAGAGCTACCGCAATGCCACGTTCGTATCGACTCCGAAGACCCGACCTCCAAAGACGGCGAGATCCAGGTAAAGGGTATCAACGTGATGAAGGGTTATTATAAGAACGAGGAGGCGACGAAAGCCGTCTTCACAGAAGACGGATGGATGCGTACGGGTGACCTCGGCGTACTCGACAAAGACGGAAATATCTATATCCACGGCCGTTCGAAGAACATGATTCTCGGTCCTTCGGGACAGAACATCTACCCCGAAGAGCTGGAGGATAAGTTGAACTCGATGCCGGGTGTGGTAGAGTCGATCATCGTCGATCGCGACCATAAACTCGTAGCACTCGTTTACCCGGATTCGTCTGCGGAGATGATGAGCGCCAAGACGCTGAGCCAACTGATGGAAGAGAACCGCCTCGCGGTCAACAAGAACCTTCCGCAGTACAGTCAGATCAGCAGTGTGGAGCTTGTTGCGCAGGAGTTTGAGAAGACGCCGAAACGCTCGATTAAACGTTATTTATATCAGTAAGTCTTGGCAACTCGATTGCACAAGACCTACCAGCGAAATTTACGATTTCCAATAAGAATGCAGAAACATTATCTACATTACCTCACCGACGTCATGTCGCATCAATGGAACGATGCGGCGCTGACGGACTACGGCGAGAACCACGAGTACACCTTCGGAGAGTTGGCGACAGAGATGCTGCGCCTGCATGTGCTCTTTGAGCAGTTAGGTCTCAAACGCGGCGATAAGATCGCCCTCGCGGGCCGTAACTGCGCCAATTGGGCCGTAGCGTACCTCGCTATCGCCGCCTACGAAGGCGTGTGCGTATCTATTCTGCAGGACTTCACAGCAGAGGACATCGCACACCTGCTTGACCATTCCGACAGCGACCTACTGTTTGTCGGTCCGTATGTATGGAAAGAGTTGCAAAACCAGACGATGCCAAAACGCCTCAAGGCTGCTCTTTCGCTAGAAGACTGGCGCATTGTTTACCGCGACAAGGACTTGAAGGACATCAGCGACGAGGCTGTCAAGGCCAATTGGGATGCAGCCTTCAAGGCGAAGTATCCGCATGGCATCAAACCCGAAGACATTCATTTTTCGGCAGACGAGAACAACCTCGCGCTTATTAACTACACTTCCGGCTCGACCGGCAGTCCGAAGGGCGTCATGCTCAACGGACGTTCGATAAGCAATAATATCGAGGTGGGCATGAAAATGCTGCCCGTAGATCCGGGGCAACGTCTCGTATCCATGTTGCCTCTGGCTCACATGTTCGGGCAAGTATGCGAACTGCTCTACCCGCTTTGCAGCGGCACGCATATCTATTTCCTGACCAAGAGTCCGACGCCGTCTATTCTGCTCAAAGCGCTAAGCGACGTGCAGCCGTACCTGGTAGTCACCGTGCCGCTTGTCATAGAGAAGATTTACAAGAAGAATCTTGACCCGCTGCTCAGCAAACGGATTATTCGCATGTTCTGGCATACACCGATCATCAGCACGATTCTCAAGAGCCGTGTCAAGAAAGGTCTGCGTAATGCTTTCGGCGGCAAGTTGCGGTATTTCATCTGCGGCGGCGCGGCGATGAATCCTATCGTGGAGAAATGCCTGATGGATATTCATTTCCCGCTCTCTATCGGCTACGGCATGACGGAATGTGGTCCGCTTATCGGAGGTAACCCGCCGAGGTACTTCAAGGCCCGTACGGGTGGTGTGCCGGTGATGAATATGGACGTCAAGATAGACAACCCCAACTCGGCCGGTATCGGTGAGATACTCGTAAAAGGCGAGAACGTGATGCTCGGTTATTACAAGAATCCCGAAGCGACGAAGGCCGTCTTCACCGAAGACGGATGGATGCGTACGGGCGACCTGGGACGTCTCGATCGCAAGAAGAATATCTACATCAAGGGACGCTGCAAAACCATGTTCCTCGGTGCGTCGGGCCAGAATATCTACCCCGAAGAGATCGAGGACAAACTGAACAACCAAGAGGCTGTCGGCGAGTCCCTAATCGTGGAGCGCGAGGGCAAACTCGTAGCACTGGTCTTCCCGGATGAGACGCTCACCAAGCGCATGACGCTGGAGGAAGTGCAGAAAATCATGAAGGCGAACCTCGAGAAACTCAACCACCTCATTCCGTCCTACAGCAAGGTCTCGAATATCGAGGTGCAGGACAAGCCCTTCGAGCACACCCCGAAGAAATCCATCAAGCGATTCTTGTATAAGTGATGCGCAGGCGCATGAAAAAAGCGGAGCTCCAAGCCCCGCTTTTTTTATTCTTCGCGTCGAATCTTGGCGCCGATTGCATTGAGACGATGCTCGATGTCTTCGTAGCCGCGGTCAATCTGGTCGATGTGGTCGATACGGGAAGTGCCTTCGGCACTCATGGCAGCGATGAGCATCGCGATACCGGCGCGGATATCAGGGCTGGTCATGTTATTGGGTTTGAGTTGGCGCTGATGGTCATGGCCTACAACAACCGCTCTGTGCGGGTCGCAAAGGATGATCTGCGCACTCATGTCAATCAGTTTGTCCACGAAGAACAGGCGCGATTCGAACATCTTCTGGTGAATCAGCACGGTTCCTTTGGCTTGCGTCGCAACAACGAGCAGCACAGAGAGCAAGTCCGGCGTGAGACCCGGCCAAGGTGCGTCTGCCACCGTGAGGATGGAGCCGTCTAAGAAGGACTCTATCTGATAGTGTTCCTGCGCAGGGATGAGGATGTCGTCGCCGTCCACATCGATGCGGATACCAAGGCGGCGGAAAGCGTCCGGAATGATGCCGAGGTCGCGGTAGCCCACATTCTTGATACGCAGTTCCGAACCCGTGATAGCCGCCATGCCGATGAACGAACCCACCTCGATCATATCGGGCAGCAAGGTATGTTGCGCGCCGTGGAGTTCACGCACGCCTTCTATCGTCAAAAGGTTAGACCCTACTCCGCTGATCTTCGCGCCCATGTTATTGAGCAACTTGCAGAGTTGTTGCAAATACGGTTCGCAGGCCGCGTTATAGATCGTCGTCGTGCCTTCGGCCAGCACTGACGCCATGATGATATTCGCCGTTCCGGTCACAGAGGCTTCGTCAAGGAGCATGTACGTGCCTTTGAGGTGCTTGCCCTCAAAACGATAGGCCAGCAACGATTGGTCGTATTGGAAGGTCGCACCGAGATTCACCATTCCCTGAAAATGCGTGTCGAGACGCCGGCGGCCGATCTTATCGCCGCCCGGTTTGGCGTAGGTCACCTCACCCAAGCGCGCCAAGAGCGGACCGATGAGCATCACCGAACCGCGCAGTTTATTGCACTTGGCGAGGAAATCCTTGCTGCGCAGATAGGCCGTATCGAGGTTGCGGGCGGTGAAGGCAAACTTGCCTTTCGCAAGTTTCTCTACCGTCACGCCGATAGAGGCGAGCAAGTCGATGAGGTTATTGACGTCGAGGATGTTCGGCAGGTTGTTGATAACCACCGTTTCCTTGGTGAGCAACACGGCACAGAGCACCTGCAGCGCTTCATTCTTCGCGCCCTGCGGGGTGATAGCGCCATGCAGTTTATGTCCTCCTTCGATTACAAATGTAGCCATATTAGATGTAGTTAACTTCGGGGTTTATGGTGATATTGAATTTCTCTTTGACGCTTGCGCTGACAGCTGCCGCAAGGTCGATGATGTCTTGCGCGGTAGCATTGTTCGCATTGACGATGACCAGCGGTTGCTTGGGCCAAACCTGTGCGCCGCCGAGCATCTTGCCTTTCCACCCGCACTGCTCAATGAGCCATGCCGCAGGGATCTTCACGCCTTGCGGCGTCTCGAAATGCGGCATATCGGGGTATTGCTTCAACAAAGCGTTCGCTTGCTCTTCGGGCACAAAGGGATTCATGAAGAACGAACCCGCCGAACCGACTTCGCCGACTTTCGGCAACTTGCCGTTACGGGTCTCAATAATCTCTTCGCGGGTCTTGGTGGCATCGCCGGGCTTCACTCTATACACCACCGACGTGACGATATACCGGCCTTTGAGTTCGTGTTTGAAGGCACTGTCACGGTATCCGAAACAACATTCCTCGTTGGTGAACACGCGTTCTTCGAGCGTCTCCACATCGAGCGTATAGACGCGCTCGATGACATCTTTGGCCTCGCAACCATACGCGCCGACATTCTGCACCGCTGACGCTCCTACTTCGCCCGGAATGAGACTCAGTTTCTCCATGCCGCAGTAGTTCATGTCCGTCAGTTGGGCAATGAGATCATCGAGCCGCAAGCCGTTCTGGGCCTCTACCGTCTCGTCATCCAGGAACTTCGCCCGCGCCATGCCGGAATGCAAGATCACTCCGTCGAAGTCCTTGGTAAACAGCAAGTTAGAACCCTGCCCGATATGCAGGATTTGTTCGCCTTTATGCTCTTTCAGCACTTGACGCAACTCATCCAGCGAGTAGTACTCGATGAACGTTTTCGCTTTGGCGTCGATGCCGAAGGTGTTGTACGGCAGCAAAGATATGTTAGATACAGCACGCATCGCTCGGCATTCTCCAGTCCCCGCGGGGAGATAATGAAACAGAAACAACTTTCGGCCCGTCGGGCATACAGCTGCGCTTGAACTGCTGTGTGCAGAAACGGCGCATGAAGGTATTCAGCCATTTGTCAATGGTCGCTTCGTCATATTGGTCCTCGAAGGCCTGACAAGCCATGAAACGGATCTTCTCGCGGGTGAAACCGTAACGCAGGAAATAATAGATGAAGAAGTCATGCAGGTCGTACGGTCCCACTTTGTCCTCGGTTTTCTGCGCGATCTCTCCGTGCTCATCCGTCGGCAGCAGTTCAGGCGAAACCGGCGTATCGACGATGTCGAGCAATATCTCGCGGAGCGGCTCGCTATACATATTCTCCGCCGCATAACCGACAAGGAAACGCACGAGGGTCTTGGGAATACCGGCATTGATGCCGTACATCGACATCTGGTCGCCGTTGTATGTACACCATCCGAGCGCCAACTCACTCAGATCACCTGTTCCGACCACGAGTCCGTTCAGTTCATTGGCGAGGTCCATAAGGATTAAGGTACGTATACGCGCCTGCGCGTTCTCATAGGTCACGTCATGGACGTCCATGTTATGCGCTATGTCGTTGAGGTGTTGCGTTGTGACGTCGCAGATAGAGATCTCGCGATGGGTGATACCGAGTTCGCTCATGAGGTTCAACGCATTCTGATAGGTGCGGTCGCTGGTTCCAAATCCCGGCATCGTTACGCCGACGATACGCTCGCGGTCGAAGCCTAAGAGGTCCGCTGTCTGAACACATACTAACAGTGCCAGCGTGCTGTCCAGACCGCCGGATATACCGAGCACGAGGGTGTCCGAATGCGTATGTTCCCAACGACGCGCCAGCGCACTGGTTTGGATGGAGAACACATCCATGCAATACTGGTCTTCCTTCCCTTTCTTGGGCAGGAACGGCAGCGGAGAGAACGTACGGTGAACCGGTTCTGTCCCTTCCACCTCCCGCTCAATGGGCGCTACGTTGATATGACGATAGTGGCCGTATTTGTCTTTGGTGAAGTTGGTGTTGCGTTGACGGTCGGTGCGCAGGCGCTCGACATCGATCTCCTGAATCGTCATCGTGCTCTCGCGTTGGAATCGTTCGCCGGCGCTGAGTATATCTCCGTTCTCGGCGATATAGGTACTGCCGGAGAAAACAACGTCTGTTGTGGACTCGCCCACGCCCGAGGAGGTATATATGTAACCGCAATGAACACGTGCACTCTGCTGCTTAAGCATCTGACGGCGGAAGATATGTTTGCCGATGATGCAGTTGGAACTGGAGAGATTGAAGATCAACTCCGCACCTTGGATAGCCAATTGGGTCGAAGGAGGTAGCGGACTCCAGAGGTCCTCGCATATCTCTATACCAAAGGTATAGTTGCGCGTAGAAAAAAGGAGGTCCGTACCAAAAGGCACTTCTCCACTCCAGATCTCTATCTTCGGGATACGCGGAGCTATACCTCCGGGCGTGAACTCGCGCGCAGCGCGGCCCGAGGTGAACCAGCGTTTCTCGTAGAACTCACCCGTATTCGGAAGGTTCACTTTCGGCACGATACCCATCACTTCGCCGTCCGTCATCACAAAAGCGCAGTTGAAGAGATCGTTATCCACTTTCAGCGGCGCACCGACAAGCACGATGATCGCCTTGCCGCGCGTGTAGTCACAAAGACTTTCCAGCTCGCGCATCGCGCTCTGTTGCAGGGCTTGGGTGAAGAACAGGTCTGCGCAGGTATAGCCTGTTATACTCAATTCCGGAAAGCATATCACTTCCACGCCTTCAGCGATTGCTTCGTCAATCTGCAAACGAATCTGCTCAGCGTTGAACTTACAATCCGCTACACGCATAGTCGGCACTGCCGCCGCCACACGCACAAATCCCAAATTGGTTTCCATATTCAAACAATTTTGCGGGGCAAAATTACTACAAATTTTTCAAATTTGCAAGGTTTTGTACAAAAAAATTAGTCTGTGCTCGCACAAGTGTGATTTTTTTGTGCAAAATCTTGTAGTTTGCACGAAAGTGCGGACGTAATTTCGGGGGAATTGACAAAGTCAAGGCGGAGTCTGAAATTACGCAAAAAAAATGATATATGCAAATGTTTTGCATTTTTGCGGCAATTTTTCACTTTTATTTGCATATATGAAAATTTTTCCGTACCTTTGCAGCCGCAAAGGTTAAGCAACACCATGGACGATAAGCAAAGCATATTAACTCGCGTTAAAACTCTTGGACAGAAAGTGCTGCCTAAGGGAAGCCATCTATTGTTGTATGGCTCGCGCGCAAGGGGCGATAATCGAGCAGATTCCGATTGGGATCTACTGGTATTGCTTAACCGCCCGCAGAATGAGAATGCTGATTTCGCCGCTATTTCCTATCCGCTCATGGAATTGGGTTTTGACCTCGGGCAATACTTTAGCGTACACACTTATTCGCAGCAAGAATGGGAGAAGATGAGTTTTCTGCCCTTCTATAAGAATGTTGAACGTGATAAAATACAACTGATATGAGTCTGAATGACGAAGAAAGACAGATTATTGTGAATCTGGAAAAAGAAAAAGCGTTAAACACCTTTGCGGAGATAGATATTCTTCGTAATGCAGATTTGTGGAACAACATCGCCAACAGGCTCTATTATGCGGCTTTCCATGCCGTTAGCGCGTTGCTTATTAACGACCATCATCATATTGGTTCTCATCAGGGAGCGGTTATAGTATTGCACCAATATTATGTTAAAACAGGCATTCTTTCCAAGCAAGATGGTGCTTTTTATTCGCAACTGCAAACAATGCGAGAGAAGAGTGACTATAATTGCACCTATTATGCTACAGAGGAGGACACCGCTCCCAAAATTGAGCAAACCAAGCAATTTATAGATAAGGTTTTAGGCCTTATAAAATAACCCCTCGCTGGCCTTGATAGCGTAAAAAAGCAAGGACATAATAAAAGGCGTAAGAGTGCGCCAAACATAGCGTAACGCTTATTTAAGGATTTACTCAATCTTCGACAAATTGAATCTATGTTCCTCGAATAATGCGAAGCGCTCACACGTCAAGTGTGGGCTATTCTGCATAATTGGACATAGATGGGAGTCGAAGCCCGAGTAAACCAATTAGAACAAGTAGATAGTCCGCACTTTTTGTGATAGTAACACTAAAAATCTATTATATGAAAAAGAAATTTATACTCCTTGTGTGTGCATCAATCGCCATAGCATCTCTGTATGCTCAAGACATTATTATCACCAATGATGCCAAGAAGATTGAAGCAAAAATCCTAGAAGTATCCAAATCAGAAATCCGCTACAAAGAAATGGACAATCTGAATGGTCCAACCTTTATTCTCGAGACGGACGAAATCAGTTCTATTATTTACTCTAATGGTAAAGCGGTGTCGTATAATCAGCAAGCAACAGCAAAAGAGGCAGTAAAGGAGGAAGAAATGACACAGATAAAATCACAACCTAACGAGCAAAAAGAACAACACACTCCCAAATACTCTGTTGAGGAAAGCACCGCAGAGATATTGTTCCGCTCTGGGGATACAATCACCGCACAAATCACTGAACTTAAAAACGACTATGTTGCCTATGTATTAAATAGCAAAGCATATACATCGCCTGCCTCGCAAGTCGAGAAAGTGACATTTGTTCATAATGGACAAGTAAAAAAATATCAATATGTTCAACCAAAACCTTCCATTAAATCCGAAGAAGTAGAATTGAAAAGCACCAATGCTACCATTGTAAAAGTTGAGGACAATTACTATATTGGCGAAAAGATAATGACGATTAGTCAGTATCAAAATTTTATTCAATCAAATTGTAAAAAAGCTTGGGAAAGTTATCAAAGTGGATGCAAATTGCGGAAAGCCGGTTGGGGCCTATTTGGAGTCGGCATAGGTTGTTTAATTATTGGTGTGCCAATGACAATCTATGGTTCTACGCATTCTGTAAAACAGAATACTTCGGGAACATATTATGTAGTACCAGACATATCAGGTATAGGCACATGTATCGCAGGAGCAGTATTTACTAGCATTGGCGCATCTTTTACTATTGCTTCTATTCCTTGTATAGCCGTCGGAACTAAGAAGAGAAATAATGCATACATTATATACAACGAACAATGTGCATCGCCCAAGGATGCTATTACGCTTAATGTACAAGCATCACAAAATGGGGTCGGCTTAGGCTTGGTATTCTAAAAATTATCTAATAACTAATAACTAAAAATCAATCCTTATGAAAAAGATTTTATTATTCATCGCTGCCGCACTAGTTATTTCTGGTTGCGAGAAAAAAGAGTATTGGGAACGCTAAACACCGGAAAGTCCGGTAATCGCGCATCTCATGTGTGTTGAGATCACTAAATCTCCTGCCGATTATATTTATGGAATAACATTAGTTAATGCAAAAAACGGTTTACCTTCAAACCGTTTTATCGAAAGAGTTTTTAATGTATCCGATTTACCGATCAAATTTTATACAGATGGCGGTCAGCGTCTAGACAAAGAACCATATTCGATGGTAATGGTAGGAGTCAAATCTGATCTACAAGATACAGTAACCTATGTGGAATACATACCAGAGTTTAGAATGGGAGCGCTCATTTACAAGGGCGATACTATAGGACTGCCGACGGAATTCACCTTTAAGGATAACGGAATCGAAGGTAAATGGTATTTTCGGTTTGATTAAATAAAACGCTTGAGTCTCCTATGGTAAAAGCATCGGATTTCCCGGTGCTTTTATTGTGTGATAGCGGCAGGAATGTCGCCGTTGTTCGTCGATTGAAATTCGACACAATGGACGATGTAAAACCGGCAGAAAATGCCGGGCTAACGGACAAAGGACATTGGGTTGAGAGGAGTTGGACGTAGTGTATTCGTGCCGCGATGATATGCGGAAGAACCAAATATGAACTAAATATAAACTAATAAAGAACTAAATAAGAACTAAAGATTAACCAAAAAGAATGAGCAGAAAAAATTACCGGAAGGGACAACACTAACAGCAAAAAAAAGAATACCACCGGAGGTAACGTCTTCTACACCGGGACAGAGCCATGGGCTACACCCGCATTGAGTGCCTCGCGGGCGGGGCGGCATCTTTCGCGGCCTTAAGCAACAAGACGCGAATATGACGGACGCGAGGGACGAACATGGCGCAGCGGAGGAAAACAGCGAGGACTTTAGGCGACGGGAAGCGAGGAAGCGCCGACGAAGCGGTAATCCGCCTACACCGCGAGTCCCAACACTACAAGCAAAATGAAAACAAAACAAAAAAATAGAAGAAAGGGCTAAACACAAGCAAAGAAAACGGCCGCAAAAATGCAACAAAAATGTAAAATTAATGGCATACGCTTGCGTATGTCATTTTTTTTTAGTACTTTTGCAGCCAAATTATTTTGCCGGATTATAGGCTAACGAAAAGAAAAATATGTCAATATGATCACGATAGAACAATTAAAAGATGTTCAGCAGCGGGCGGACAAGCTCAAAGCCTACCTTCAGATCGATGAGAAACGGATTCAACTGGAGGAGGAAGAGTTGCATACCCAAGCCCCCGGGTTCTGGGACGATGCCAAAGCTGCAGAGGTACAGATGCGCAAGGTAAAAGGTATCAAGCGCTGGATTGAAGGCTACGAAGGTGTGCGTGCGGCGGTAGAAGAACTCGCCCTCGCCTTCGACTATTACAAAGAGGAGTTGGTGAC
>JAEEGL012809573.1_pt1 | contig 16504 bp, 16 predicted proteins | sample 9134231 | NCBI WGS metagenome assembly JAEEGL01 (sample SAMN16246548, study PRJNA631951) | gut metagenome | biome: gut microbiome; feature: rumen; material: fiber-attached | host: Bos | place: Iran: Karaj | collected 2018-10
AAAAGGAAAACAGACGACGCATTGATTGTCAGGTTCTCTTCACGGGAAACTCTCGCCATAAAATGGACTTGATAATCCAAATAATAGACGATCGAGCCCACAAGCAGACCGACAAAGAGGATATTGATGAATTTGTCTGTATAACACCCTTTCTCCGTCAGATACGAGAACACAAGGAGAGGAAATAGCGCAACCAAAGCATTCCCGATTGTTGTCAAACCTAAACGGTGGCTAACTCCAGCAATCAAAAAATAGATGAAATTAACTATTAGGAAAATAATTACTATTTTTTCCGGAAGGAAAAATCTTCTTTTACGAATCAATACTATATACCCGCAAATCGCCAGAATCAACACTCGGTAAATAATCGGCCTGAACGGGAGCACGGAATAAATCAGATTGAGGAAGATAAGAAGAGAAAGAACCCCAACCAAAAACTTATCCTCACCAGATGGTTTTAAAAGTGGTTTTAGAGTCAAATTAGCCATTGAAATAAATAATAATGGGAAACTCTTTATTCTGCCAACATATGATCAAGCTGATACAGAATCCGATCACGATGTGACTCGCATTCCAGTGAATTCTGTAAAGCGACCAGTTTCTTTTTAGTCATAAAGCCGGGCAATACTCCCGATAAAAACAACTTACTACAGACACGGCCATGATAAGGCTCGAAGGCTAAACGAACGGAACGAGGGTTTTTGCTATAATACCGCGCTGTTTCCACCGACAGCTTATTATCATCCGCTATTATTTCATTAATCTCTGCCAACCTGCGATCAATCCCCTCATGAGCATCCAGTTTACGTACAACCGGATCCTCCTTACATTGTTCATATGGGAGAATATCAAAAGAGATCGTTTCCGACAGATGTATTCTAACCATATAACCCAACTCCCACAATCCCTTGTAATAGTCAGGTTTATCAAAACAGAAATTGCCGAGGCCATAGAAAATAGGTTTCCCATTATAAACCTCGTAGCCACTGAAACAATGCTGATGATGGTTCACCACGACATCGGCTCCCGCATCAATAAAGAAACGGTAGGTCTGAACCATACGCGGACTCGGAAACTGCCACATCTCATGGCCGCCGTGTACGATTACCAACACATAGTCAGCCGTTTTTTTCGCATCGACTATCGAATAATACTGTTCGATTGGATTTAAGGGATTTGATCCCGCAGACTTATCTGTGGCAATGGAGGACTCATGCTCACAACAATTCACTATAGCCAGTTGTTTACCACCAATTTCCCGATATAAAACTTTGGATGCTTCAGTGACGTTCATGCCTCCACCAACAGTATCAAGACCAAACTTCTTGCAGGCCGCCAAAGTATTTGTCACACCTTCATCACCATAATCAAAAAAATGGTTGTTAGCCAAAGTTACACAATCAAATCCCACCCACTTGGCTGCTTCTAATCCTTTTTCGGTGCAACGAAGATTCGGTCCCTTCTTTACTATAGCTTTTCCATTTCTTTCAGATACCGGACACTCAAAATTCACGATGCGGTAATCCGCATCCATCACAGATGCCCGAATATCGCCTAGTACCGAAGCAAAGTCTCCTTTATCGAACAAAGCCGAGACTCGTCTTTGAGGGCAAAAATCACCAGCTATGAGAACACTGATCATCGTTTGGATCGCTATTTTTGATAAAAGGTGAAAGAATGATAAGGATGACGCTGGTCTTCCGGAGGAAGCTGCATATAGTTTCCATACCTCTGTTTCAGGTACTTTTCCCACTCAGATATTGCCATAAATGTATGTCCCTCGAAATCAAGGTCTATCAAACTGGAGAACAAGTCAAAATCATAGGTATGCGCCCAATCCATCCGATCGGAATGGTATATGTATTTCTTCGTGCCGTCGTATTGGTTTGAAAAAGCGAGATCTCTATATTTCTTACAGACATGGGACAAGAAAGGGATTCTAACCGACGGAAACCTTCGATGTATTCTCTTTTCCCATTTCATAAGAAACAATCTGGTTGAGCAGATTCTGCCCATCTTCCTATAGTACCGATCAATATCCTGATCGCTCGATGGCAATCCGTGAATAATGTACAGATCTATAGAGATTCCCTGGCCAATTATCGATCCACCAGAAAGGGAATATGAGTTATTATCTACGAGATTAGCCCACGGGAAACGGAATGATTTATCGTTTCTTACATCGATACACTTTATCCACAGGGATCTGAACGATGCAGCAAATCTTAGATAATCCGGTTCCGGCATAACAATATCCATATCATCGTCCCATGGGATATAACCTTTATGTCTTATTGCACCAAGCAATGTTCCGCTAGCCAAAGAGTACCTAATGCCGTTCTCCCGGCAAAAAGAATCCACTTCATCTAGCATAGATAACTGCGTCTTTCGTACGTCTTCAAGAGAGATTTGTTTCCTATCTGCCATTTCGTTTCTATTTTCCTCTGATTACTCTTAACACTTCTCTTTTGGGGATTACTGAAAAATACTCTTTTCATTTGACAATATGATTTCGGGTCTTCCGAATCACTTTAGAGAAATAAGTATAAAATTAAGCCATACAATCCATCATCTGACAACAACTCCAGTCAATCATTATGCACTGGAATATGAATATTTCTTGTAACTGACCGAGACCATTTCCGAACAGAACCTGAATAAAGCCAGAATTACAACCACAGAAGAAACGAATCGTGATATATACGAGACCTGTTACTCGTTTCTCCATTTAGTGTGTCATCCAATCGCCGCAGAAAAAAGGAATAGTCCCCAAAAACACATGCTAGGGATTAACGAATCCCGTGAGAACGACAGAACGCGTCCACTTCGTCTATCATTTCCAAGTGAAATAGATTCTTTCCTTCAGTGATCAAGTCTCTTTCTCTCATTTGCGTCTCATTTTATAAACGAATGCTCCCAACTCTGTGTATCCACCTTCTTTCCGGAACAGACACCTAAGAATGACGAACTGAAATAAATAATGTAAACGATATGACAAACGGGTAAAAATGGTAACAGGTTTCTTCAATGGATACCTGAAAAAACAAGAGAAATACTTTGAATCAAGATGCTTCCCGTATCCATAGAGCAGCCACCCATTCTTTTTATGCCAACGAACGGAACTCGTTGCATTCTCTGCAGTAGATGAAGACAAATAATCGCATCCGCATTCAATTGCTTTGCGCTTTCTTGCTTCAAAAAGTTTTGTCCCCAAACCCTTTCCTTGGTACTCCTTCAGAACCACTGCATTAGAATATCCACCATATTTTCGTCCTCCATTGTCTATCCGAATCGCCAAAGCTGCGGATCCTATTAAGTAATTATCCTTAGGAAGGACGAAAACCATCTTATTGTCTTGATGGATTTTTTTTTCGTACTCTTCAAAAGAAATCTTTGATAGAGTGAAGTCGATTCCAGCATCGACTCGATCCTTATACACCTCTTGAATCAACGTATACACATCTTTCAATGAAAAAGATGTTTGATCAAGTGGAACAACAACGAGATCCGAGTTACTATTTTGCATTACTTCTTTTTATAATTTCGCTTTGTCATGATACTAGTAGCCATAGGATGCCAAGTATCGTTTCGACTCATCGCGTCTTTAATAATCATCTCTGTGTATTCGCCAAATGCAGGGCCGTTGGCCGACTGGCTCAAGTCGGGATTAAGATTGAGTTCTATCATAACAGGAGTTCCGTCTTCTTCAATCGCAATATCCCAGCCAATAAAATTAAAATACGGCAACTGGAGATGACTTCGCTTGACAAAAGCCATTGCTTCATCAAAACAAGGGACCTTAAAACCCTCAAGACGTACGCCAGAATCAGTAAATTCGACTTTATCGACGCCAGGAGCCCCGTAAGCGTAACGATCTAATGTTCCATCGGCTTTGATTCTAACACTGATTCCTCCGGCACTTTCATTATCAATGCTCATTCCTTCCCGGCCAATACGGATGACGGTATATACAATATAGACTTCCATTCCATTCCTATAAGAAACAACACGGATTGTATTAATTGAACTTGGATTGAGTCTCTTCAAATCCGGATGCTGCTGGACAACCGCTTGAATCAAATAATCAGCGAAATATTCATCAAACAAAGCCGTCAAAGAAAGACCGTTATAATCGGTCATTCCATCTTGTATATGAATCTTCTTCACCCCCTTTCCGCGTCCAGACAAGGATGGCTTTATAATGACCTCACCCAAATCTTTACACCGCTGTAATGCGTCTTCTCTTGATATCGGTTCTCCATCGCTATAGAAATACCCTCCCATATTCTTCAGGAAAATCTTAGGCTGATGAGTATGGGCTAAAGTAATATCTGTGATATTCTTGTCATTGTACGCTAAATGAAGCGGATATACGTTCAGTCGACCAATTAGGTGATGCTTATATTCGCTTGACGGCACATATCGTTTTGAGAAAACACCTGTCCTCGAATAGAAATACTGATGCCACTCCGTCGGAACCTTATGACCAACTAATCCTTCATAAAAAGACTGAATCTCAGATATCTGTCCCTCTGTAAGCAATTCTCTATTTTTAAGTTTTTTATAATTCTTGCGGACTATTTTTATCATCATTCTATCTTCACTTTTTCCGAGTGACCGAATTAAGATAGTTAAAATGCCATTATAAAAACGGCTAAATAATTTCTTCATTAGACAATAATTAAATATTCTGTATTTTGGTTTCTGAACGGAACTTAAGCGTCCTCAACAGAAGATCCCGACGAGAATCATGTGTCAGTAATCTCTGGAGTTGCGCATCATTTGTGAAATCTTTCCCCCGTATTGTTTGAGCCCACCTTTTGAGCAAAAGTTTAGTAACTTTTCTTAGGTTTTGAGGATGAATGGTACTATCAACAATCAAAAGATCCTTTTGATATCCAATTTCATCACACATCTTTTTTAAGTAATCAGAGTATTTTTCTTGATCTGTAATAAACTGACATATAAGTTCATTATGGGAAAGCCGAGAAGAATCGGAGTCGATTACGATTCCGGTATTGTTTACATTTCGAGTGTTGATAACCGCCCAATCTATTCTTCCTTCCTCGATAGCCATTAAAACGCATAAACCTTCATACCAATGTGGCCTATTCGTTGCCCGATAGTCATATCCTTCTTTACTGTTGAATAGAAAGTTTCCAAGACTATAGAAAATGGGTTTTCCTTTGTATGATTCCCACCCCTGAGGACAGTGCGGATGAGTTCCTATGACACCATCTGCGCATACTTCTGCAAAGCGGTCCAAATCATTCCCGCCGCGGCTTTCTGCTTTAATCCCTTCTTTTTTGCCATTGAATAACGCCTCTATTCTGCTCTATAAGTAAACTTCACCGCCTTCTTTTCTCCCGAGCCTCCACCCGGACGAATCTGGGTCAACATCTGTTTCTTTCCCGATGCCGGGAAAGAAGTCCTGAACTGAACAAAACTGTCTTTGAACCAAATCTTGATATCAGACTTATCTCCCGGCTGGACCTTGATAGTTTTCCCTTCCCATTCATAACTCAACCTGCCTCGCTTGTAATGGAAAGGAATACGGACAACCTTGGTCCCACGACCATCTTTTATCTCGCATTCCATAACGAAATCATGATCCTTTCCAAGCTCGTAGTAGTAACTGACGCCCTTCTCGGGAACCGCATCCAATTCAATGGAGTAGATGCCTTTGCTAGCAGATGAAAAGTATTGGAACAAGCCTGCTGTGTTCTTATCCTTCTTCCGGAACTTAAGTTCCGTATTCATCTTGTCTACATCTACGTTAGTTCCCGAACCCATGAAGTTGCTCAGATAGGTGTTACCGGAGATATCGCTTCGGTCCGAATCATTGTCCTTGATAACAACACTCTTTCCCGTAAAATAGAATGTTTTCGGGGAAGAATTGATGAACCGGTTTCCAGTAATGAGAATATCCCCCTGGAGTTCCTTTTTATAGTCTTTCTTGTATTTCTGATTTAGGAGGGGGAACAACTGATGAACATCTTGTCTGAAAACGTTATTTCTAACAATGACCTCATCCATCTTTTCGTTTGACAGAACCGTCACCAAACCAGATCCTGAAGCTTTCCGCACATCGAAATAGTTGTTCTCCAGCCGGAACGATCGGCTGTTACTACCAGTCATTCCAGTCTTAATATCGGCATTCTTGTATATCAGGGTATTCCCCGACCAGACATACTTGTCGAAATAAGAAATGTTGTGGAATATCTCCGCATATAGAGATTCAGAATCCGCACCCATTTTAAGGAAGCGATTCCCATCCACAATAATGCAATTGTTCCTATATATCCGCACTGCCGGCATCTTGACATATGACAGCGGATTTGACTTGCTCTTGCCAATCTGACACTGAGGCTTTCTCCCACCTTTCTTGGAATAAGACATCATGTCTTTGATGAAATTGCCCTCATAAAGAACACGAACACAAGAAAGATATGCATCGTAGGCCGTTGCAATTGAATTATCTACACCGTCGCAATAGTTGATAATATCGCGGAGGTAATTGTTTGTAAACGAACAGTCTACCGCTTTGACAAGTGCAGCGCAGTAATAGAAGTTCAGCGATACCGGTTTACCAATGAAGATGTTGTGATCAATGACAACGGGGCAGCCTTTTGAGAGGTTTTGCGCCACATAGCGATACGCAGACTTATCGTTGGGTTCCACCTGCACGGAATGCTGGCAGGCAATGTAGATGGGCGTCGTAGCGAAGGACTTGTAATGGTTGCTAGTGAAGGAGCATTTATCGGAAATGACAGCATCCAGGATACGGATGCGTCCCGTCTGTGAAAAGACACAGTGGTCCACTTCCAATCTCTTCACTCCGAATGAAACATTATCCGAATTCAAATCTTTAAACAGAATCTGAACCAGGTAAGCGCAATCGATGGAACTGTCCAAGAAGGATATCTCTTGGATAGTCTGAGCTCCCAACAAGTCGTTCGAACCTATAAAGAATGCACTTGGAGACTTCTTCGAAGTGGTGATAGCCGATCCCCTGACGGATAGTCCTCCCCCATCGGTAAACCGGAATGCATTCTTCTCGTAGATAAGCTCTCCACCGTACAGACTGAAAACTCTTCCTAATTCGATAGGCTTTGAGAATGTCACATAATACTTTCCGTCCAGATAGAGGTTCGAGCCTCGTTGGATGAGCTGCTTCAAGATATTGAAATTGGAGCCAGCTTTGTTCGCATTATTCTTAATTAAACCAGTTTCGCTCGCTTTGACAATATAGGCTACTTGCGTGAATGCTCCCGTAGTATCGCAGGCGAAGACTCTACTCGGCGTCTTCATGCAATATTGCGTTTCATTGCCTACGATTCGACCATTCTTCAGACTTCCCCCATTGAACAGCAAGACGCATCGTTCTGGAATACAAACCGTTGCTCCCTGAAGATCAATAGCACTCTGGATTTCATAAATCGTATTGGGTTGCAAAACCTGCTTCCCAAACGAAGACCGATTCGTTAGGATCATGTATTGCATCGGATGCACAACGTTCTCCTTATCGAGTTCTAAAAACATCGATTTCCCCCATTTCTCAGCCTCTTCGTAGCTCGTAGCAGGTTGCGAAAACAATGGAATAGCCGAAAGAACAGTCAGCAGGATACAAATAATGAGGATTCTACGCATAACAACTGTTATTGGTTCTGGGAAATGAGTGTACTACTTATTGTGTATATGTCTCAATGAAAGAATCTTTACTACCATGCGTCTAAAATGATAAATCAATGAACACCAAAATCTTGAATAGGGGCAACCATCCAACCATTTCACCATCATAACACTATAATGGTCCTTCCTAGCCACGAAATCAACAGGGATAAAACCCTGTTTCCGGGCTAAATACATCTCTCTTTTGTTCCCCTCATGAGTATCCATCAATACACGATAAATGCCTTGCTTGACCAATTCTTCTTCACGAATTTCACATAGTCTAGGATAAATCCCCATTTTTCTATACGAAGGAAGTAGAGCAGCAAAACAATAATACCCGTAGCATCCTTTACCACACCATAAAGGTATCTTTTTTATCGAGCATGCAGCTGTCCCTACCAGTTTATTGCCATCTAAAGCGACATACATTTTCCCTTTTCCCTCTATACGCTGACGAATCTCCTCCCCCTGGAGAGACGGATTCCGCATCACTATGCCTTTCTCACGATTCTGTGCATGAGCGAGCCAAACGACATCGTGTATATCATCCCACGATACCCAATCCGGCTTCTCAATGATTTGGATACATGAGTCCATTCCAACAACAATTATTTACTTCCCTTACGACTGCGATAATTTCTCTTATTCATTATGCTTGTTGCCAACGGGTGCCAGGTGTCTCTCCTGCTCATAGCATCCTTTAAAATCATTTCAGTATAGTCTCCGAACGCAGGACCATTGGCAGACTGACTTAGATCCGGATTGAGGTTCAATTCAATCATAATGGGAGAGCCGTCCTCTTCAATTGCAATATCCCATCCAATCAGATTAAAATACGGCAACTGCATATGACTCATTTTCACAAGCTCTTGTGCCTTTTCGAACGAAGGAACCTTGTAGCCCTCAAGACGAACACCAGAATCAGTCACCTCAACCTTATCAACACCAGGAGCCCCATAGGCATATTTCCCGATACATCCATCCGGATGAATAATTGCGCTAATCCCTCCTGCGCTTTCATTGTCCACGTTCATTCCCTTCCGCCCAATCCGGATCACGGTATAAACGACATGAACATCCATCCCGTTTCTATAAGACACAATCCTGATTGATAGATAGAACTAGGATTCAGGGCACTCATTTCCGGATGCTGACGAATGACTTTCTGAACTAGGAAATCGGCGCAATACTCGTCAAACACCTCTTTCAAAGACTTATTATCGTAGTCCGTCATGCCGTCTTTTACAGTTATTCTCCTAACCCCCTTTCCTCTTCCGGTTAACGACGGTTTGATGATGACTTCACCGAGATTCTTACAGATTGACAAAGCCTCTTCTTCAGAGACGGCACGACCATCAACATAATAGTATCCCCCCATATTCTTCAGATAGATCTTAGGTTGATGAGTATGAGGAAGAGTAACGTCCGTCATATTCTTGTCATTATAAGCAAGATGGAGAGGATAAATGTTTAAACGACCAATCAGATGATTCTTATACTCGCTAGATGGGATGTATTTCTTTGAATAAATCCCGGTTCGAGAATAGAAATACTGATGCCAATCCGTGGGAACGGAATGCCCTATCAAACCACGAAAATAATCTTCTATCTCTTTTTTCTGCTTACTCGATAAAAGCTTCTTGTTACCCAGTTTCTGGTAACTGTTTCTAATTCCACGTAATTTCTTGCGATCTGTTTTTTTTGCAAGAGCATCGACAACTAAAGACACAAATGCATTTAATAACATCTTGATTCTGATAAAAAGTTGATCTAAAATTGACTTCTAGCTAGACAATCCCCTTAATAGATAGTATGTCTAAGGAATAATTCTCAACTACCCCATTATGATGTTCGAAATACTATTTACATCTACCGACTCTTCCCCCAACAAATACTGAATAGTACGAGCATGGACATTTAAGTTTGTGTTTAACAAAGATGAGGACAGCGTCATAATTGCCTCTGGTATAGAAGTGTCTACCCCGACAACTTTCCCGAGTGAAATAAAAAGGCCTAATCCCATGGGAACATCCTCATTTAGATATCGATGATTTATGAATGATGGGCCCTTGTTACTTGATTCCGCGAACGAGCGAAAAACGGTCATAGCGTCTATGTTCAGATTCTCCTCATTCCGCCACTTAGCTGCCTCAAAATAATCAAGCGAGTCACATCCAAAGGCATTAAGAACCTTATTCTTCTGAACATCAAACGCTTTAATAACATTTATAACTGACTCTGTGAAAGCCTCTTTGTACATCCAGAACTCACCGCGACTGTGTTCAATTCGAGATGCAGAAAACAAGATACCAATCGGATGCACAATCATATTTGGATTATGCATAGCCGATTCGAGAATATGCTTTCTAGTATATTTTGTGTTTGCAAAACACTTGGACATAATTTCAACAACCTTTTGAGCGCGGCTCGCAGGTAATGTCGAAATCGCATTGCGAGGATTGTAAAAAGTAATGCGAACATACATGGAATCCACAATACGACCATTAAAAGCCGTTGTTTCCCATTCACTATACGTGACATCCTTATCAATGTACTTTTTGAAAATGAGCCCACCCATGTAACCTGGCACTAGAATGATGATTTGTCCATCTCGCACATACGGCGCAATGAGTTGTGCAACAAACTCCTGCTGAAGAGTGGTTGTCATCACCATTAGTACATCGCCAAACTCAACAGCTTTTTTCACATCCCGTGTTGCGAACGCAGGACGAACAAAGAAACGGTTCCCACCGTTCGTTTCATCTTTAACATTATACCCTCCTTCTTGCTGAATCACATTAAAGAAATCATCATTATATGTGCGCGATGTCTTCAGCAAACATACTTCCCATCCAGCCTCCATGAGTTTTGCGGCGTGAATCAATCCCGAATTACCACAACCAATTATAGTAAATCTCATCTGTAATCGATCAATAAATAAACATAACTAGAAACGAGTATTTGGAAGGCGCATTGCCTCCGCTAGTATTTCTTCCGTATAGTCACCAAATGCGGGGCCATGAGCAACTTGACTTAATTCTGCAGCTCGGTTCCATTCTATCATTACAGGGTTGCCATTGTTATCCACAGAAATATCCCATCCAACCAACCTATAATATGGCAACCTTTGATGCAAATCCTTAACAAAATCAAGTATTCTAGGGAAAGAAGGAATCAAATAGTTATTAACCAAGACGCCAGAATCAGTCTGAGACATGTCTTTCTCCGGCGGACTGCCGAAGGCTATTCCTTTAATTCGCCCTGTTGAAAGATCAATATCTGCCTTGATACCGCCTGCCGTTTCATTATCTACAGATTTTCCCAAACGACCAATTCTTATCACCGCATAGAGAATAACAACTTCATTACTGCTCCGATAGGACAGCACCCTAATAGTGTTAACCGAACTGGGATTCAAAACGGCAAGATCAGGATGTTGTTCAATCTTACTTTGAATAATGAAATTCTCCTTATAATTTGCCAACAACTCTTCAACTGTGAAAGCCAGCTCTGGAATAAAGCCATTCTCAACGTGAAACACTTCAACACCTCGTCCCCACTGTCCAAATATTGTGGGTTTAATCACTGCCCCTTCAAGATTCTGACATCTGATAAGTGCCTCTTCTTTAGAAATAGATTTCTGATTATCATAAAAGAAACCATTTACATTTTTAACAAAGGTGTGAGGTCTGTTTACATCCACAAATAATGTATCATAAAAACCTTTATCAGCATATGCGGGACCAAACCGGTAATTATTCAGCCTATAAACTATGCTTGAGAAATAAACGCTGGCTGGTATATATTTTTCTGAATAAAAGCCATTACGAGAATACAAATATTCATGCCAGTATGTGGGAATCTCTCTTCCTAAATTCTTTCTGAAAAAAGCTTTAATGTCCGATTCTTGACCTTTGGAGAGAGGAATCATCGGACACAATTGCATCGCTTTTATTATCTTTCTCTCATATCTCTTTTCCAAATGCTCGAATTCCCTCTTTCTTTGCATTTGAGCCATCCTTTCATTATAATAGCGAGTCAGTCTGCTAATTCCTTTCATAGCACATCTGAATTAAAAGAGCCAAATAATACTAAATACCATTCCGAATTCATTTCTACTCATTTAGAAAACGCCTCTAAATAACTGAATCGAGGGGTTAATCCTCCGTCTTTCAAAATCATAGAGCGATTAATAACGTCGGAGTGCTCTCCTTGCAGAATGGGTTCAATCACATGTAGAGTAAGCATGCGGCCGAAATAAGCACTTGTATCAATCGCAAGGGCATTAGGGCAGGTATCTACAGCCATCACAGTAATGTTCTTCTCTGACGAGAACGCTGGTTCTGATTCTTCTGTGACAGGATTGTAATCATAATATGGTTCTTCATGTGTCGAAGGACGAACCGTTGATTTTATGCTACCCTTGATATCACATGTCACATCACCAATCATTTTGATGCGAAGGTCGCTTCGCCTAAGATCATTCTCTGTAAGATAGATAGGGGCATCAGGCTCCCAAAAATGTGCACAGATCAGTACATCGGTATTCTTTGCCCAGCGAAAGAAATCACTTTCATATGCTTGGGCATTATTAGTAAAATCAAACCATGAAAATGCCTTCCCATCACTTCGCTTAACCAGATGATCAACATCAGCAAAACAATAAGTTAATTTGTCAACAGTCTTGATGGAGAGATACTCATCCTCCGTCATTTTGAATGCTCCAACATTATCCAATACATATCGTGCCCCCTGAGAAACACGCCCGGCACCTGTGATAAACAACTTAACCTTCGGAAGAGTGATACTTTTCAAAGAAACAAGCAACCGCTCTAGGGTAAACCGACGATCTGGTTTGGGAAGGTCATACAACCCATATTTCAAACCATAGCCTCGCAAAGTGTAATACACTCCAACAACTCCAGCCCACCAGCCAAAAGCACAAACACGTTGATTCTTATCGTCAACCAAATACTCATAATCACAGAATGTAATATGCTTTGAAATAAGTGCTTGTAATAAAGGGCGGTTGTATTCTTGCATCTTGGCAAGATGGCCGAAAAAGAAATACTGCTTACCGGGAAGCAAAGTTTCAATCTTTGCCTCCTTAATCCCGAAAAGCACATCACAGTCATCAACCTCCTCCACTACCTTTACCCCACAATTCGCATATTCCTCATCCGAGTATGCACGAATATCACTTTTCTGCACAACAATTTCGTGCAGAGGGAATTTTCTGTTCAATTCGGCAACCTGTTCTGGAGATAGAGGAACACGATTATCAACAGGAGTTTTAGTTTCTTTAATTAGAGCTAATTTCATCCTTTTGTTGATTCTTATTTCTTTCCCAAATTCTGAATCTCTGTGGAATAATGCTTAACGTGTATTCATATGCTTCGGGTTTGAACACTATAGACCACCCCATATATAACACGACATAAATAACAAACTTAACAAGTCCGTCAAGGTAGAGAGGTAAACTCATCCATTTCCCTAACACATAGCAAATAATAAATGTGATAAGAGAAGCCAATGTGACGGGCATCAAATCCAACAACTGTTTGAACCACTTATAACCTATATATTTCGAAACAAGTCCGATATTAACAAAATAACAGAACCAATTATAAATTATCACGCCAACAAGGAATCCCTTCATCCCAAACCAAACCAGACCTCCTATCATAAAGATTAACCCGACAGAACGTTTTGCCAGAGTCCATAAGAACATAATCTTGCTTTTCCCAATAGCGGCTATAGTTTGTGTATTAACAGCCTGAAGGCAAGCAGATAAACCGACAATACAAAGGACCTGGAAATAAGGTACACTTTGTATCCATTTATCGGAATAAAGCAAGATGAAGAGAGGCTTTGCCGTCAAAATCAAGATAAACATTAATGGGAATGTAACATAAGCCAAAGTCATTGTTAGGCGCTTTACCATATTTCCCATTGCCACTTTATCATCCTGAACTTGCACATATAAAGGGTAAGTAACCTGCGTCATCACAGAAGATATACTATGAGAAGCAAGCCTTTCCGTACTTGAAGCTTTTGAATAATAGCCTAAAGTTGCAGGAGAATAGATCTTTCCTATCAACAAGCCTTGAAGTTTCGAACAGAATTGGTTAATCAAATGGGTTAAAAACATATAAAACCCAAATCCAAACAATTCTTTAAATGATTGCCACGAGAAAGTCCTAATTGGTCTCCACTTGATGAAAAACCAAAACACAATTGCCGGAATTGCCGCAGTAATTAGATTTTGTGCAACCAAAGCCCATACTCCAAATCCCTTGTATGCCATAACGATAGTCACACACAATGCAACAATCGAGGTTGTAATCGTAACAATCGATAGAACCTTAAAATTCAATTTCTTTTTTAGTTGGTTCCGCTGGACAATGTTAAAAGCGTATATAAATAGAACGAGTCCCTGAACTCTCAATACTGAACTCAATAACGGGATATCATAAAAACGCCCAATTGCAGGAGCACATAAAAATAGGATAAAATACATGACTGCCGCCATCCCTAAATTCCAGTAAAAGATGGTGGAATAATCTTCTTGAGTTGGTTGTCTTTTCTGAATTAATGCCGACCCGAATCCGCCATCTATAAATGCTTCAGCCAAGACCATGAAGATAGAAAGCATCCCAATACAACCATAGTCGTATGCTGTCAACAAACGCGCTAAAATAATACCCGAGATGAACTGGATGAACATCGTCGAGTATTTCTGCAACGCGGTCCAAACCATTCCGGATGCCGCTTTCTGTTTTAAAGAACGTGATTTATGTGATTTCATTTAGACTAATTCCAACTAACCATTATCCGATACGGAACACCATTCAAAACGTCCGTATTTCCCTTATACGCCTGACCATAATCCGTTTGCTCTACTGTTACCGTCGTCAAGCACTTAACAGCAATATACCAAAGACCTTCCCGAAAAAAAGGGAAATACAACCGTTGTGCGGCTCCCGGTTCGGAAACCAAGTATTCTGCCGTATCAGAAAATGCGTATGTGTCTTGGTTCATCATTAAAGCCAGATTACAATGACTTGAACTGCTAACCTCAACGAGAACATTTCTGGCGTCTGAAGGGATGTATGAAGCAAAATGATGGGTCTGAAGATCTCCAATCCGAGTATAAGCCGGATCTTCATCCAAAGTACGTTTTTCCATTACTCTTTCTTCGCCATTTTTTAAGTATCCTTTTAACGATACGGGAGCCCTTCCATCCAATGCATATTGAACCATCGCCGCCGTTAAATCCCTTCTTTCTCCATCAGAGACCTCCTCAGGATGAGAGCCGGTTTGAACAATTCTACCCGTTGCCTGATTCTTCTTGTATGCCCAAACGGATGGGGACATGTGGACATCTGACTTATTCGGATAATCGTATCTGGCTAGCACCTCGGTTCCTGCAGGCAAATCGGCAGGATACCCTCCGGCATTATGACGTACACTGTCCACATAATGATCTCCACCAAAGTCATAATACTGCAACAACGGAGAATCCTTCTCTATAAACATCCCAGAATAAGCACTCTTCAATCCTGTATGCTCCATCATCCCGGGCCATATCGACAGATAAAAGGGATAATTCGTCTTCCCATCGTATCCATTCGATGCAAAAAAGGCTCCAGCGCAAGTTCCCACATAACTTCCACCATTCTCAACAAATTGGCGCATATTCTCCAATCCCTTTTCGTCAATCGACTGTCCATGAAGCCTGGAGTTTCCTCCATTCACAAAGAGCAACTTGTATCTAGGTTGTCCGTCTGGATACAATAATCGTCCATTCAGATCATTCGAGTTCCCGGAGACAATCGCATTTTGCAAGTTCTTATCTTCCGAACCGTAATTTGATTGAGGGAAAACAATCCCCTCCACCGACAACCCCAGATATCTCGCCGCCACCAACGTCTTCCTCGACGTCAACCCAATCCCCGCATCCAAGAAAACATCCTTGTAATACGACCTATTCGGCACATTCTCCTTCACCAGCTGAAAGCCCTCAATCGTGGGCAACAGAGTATTGTACCCCGAAGAAAGCCGCAGATTGAACAGATCCTCGTCGATATCGTAATCCAACGCCACATCCCTCGCCAAATAATCAGCCTTCGTCAAAGGATACTCGCCGATAATCGAATCCCGAATCTTGCAGAAGATCGTCTCATCCTGCAGAGAAAACGATATCGGCATTGACTCATCCATGACCGCAATTCGGTTTCCGCTCAGATTCGTGAGGAAGGAACCATTGACCGTCCAATAGAAGTCTTCGCCGGCTTGATTCATCGACAGTTCCGGGACAACGATCTTGCGGGTCACGATTTCGCTGTAAAGGTCGACATCACTGCTTTCTTTCAGGTTCAGCCGGTACAGGACGCTGCCGTCTTCGTTGTACTGGATGGAGAAGATGGCGACGCTGTCTGCGGCGGCGATACTCTTGAGGCCTTCGACGTTCTTGTTCAGCTTCCAGACGGCCTCCTGGGGGTTATCAACAATCTCCGGTTCCGCGTTTTTCTTATTGCAGGCGGTGGATATGGACATTATCAGGATTCCGGACACGAACGTCCGTACCAGAATGACACCTACTCTACCGCCGTAAAAAACCACCTTATTTGGTCTTGGAATATTGTCTCAACATCGTCGACGAAATCCCTTCCGTCCGCGGCAGCGTCACGACCTCCTTGCCGTGCTCCTCGCACCATTTGACAGCGCGCTGGAAGCCGGCGTGGCATTGGTCCGGACCTTTGACGAACACGTCGAAGTCGATGTTCTGGATGTCCACATCGACATCCTTGTAGGTCACGACCTCATC
>JAEEGL014407931.1_pt1 | contig 16504 bp, 16 predicted proteins | sample 9134231 | NCBI WGS metagenome assembly JAEEGL01 (sample SAMN16246548, study PRJNA631951) | gut metagenome | biome: gut microbiome; feature: rumen; material: fiber-attached | host: Bos | place: Iran: Karaj | collected 2018-10
ATATATAAAGAATATAAAGAATATGCTAAAATCTTAAAACCATATGTTTGCGATACAACAACAATGTTACATAAAGCAATAAAGAAAGGTGAAAAAATATTGTGTGAAGGTGCTCAAGCAACTCTTCTTGATATTGACTTTGGAAGTTATCCATATGTAACAAGTTCTAACCCAACAATTGGTGGTGTATTAACAGGAACTGGTATTGGTGCAAGATATATTAATGATGTTTATGGAGTAATTAAAGCCTACTCATCACGTGTTGGTGAAGGACCATATGTAACAGAATTAAAAGATAAAATTGGAGATACTATAAGAGAATTAGGTCATGAATATGGAACAACCACCAAAAGACCAAGAAGATGTGGATGGCTCGATATTGTAGCACTTAATTATGCAATAAGAATAAATGGTATCACTGGTATCTGTATGAATCATTTAGATACTGTTGGTAAACTAGATAAAATTAAATTATGTGTTGCTTATGAATATAAAGGTAAGAAAACAGAGTTCTTTAGAACAAATATCGATTTCTTAAATAACTGTAAACCAGTATATGAAGAATTCCCTGGTAACTTTGGTGATATCTCTAAATGTAAAACTTTTGATGAACTACCTGATAAAGCAAAGAAATATGTACAAAGAATTGAAGAATTAACTGATACACCAATTAAGTTTATTGGTACTGGTGCAGCAAGGGAGGACATTATTATTAGATGAATGAATTATTAAATATATCTCCGATAGATGGGCGATATCATGAAAAAACAAAAGAACTAAGTGATTACTTTTCAGAATATGCATTAATTAAATATCGAGCAATAGTAGAAATTAAATGGTTACTATATCTTTTAGATAAAAAAATAATTGATGAAAAAATTAATAAGAATGAAGAAAAAGAAATATTAAATATCATTAATAACTTTAATCTAGAAGATGCAAAAAAAGTTAAAGAAATAGAAAGTATAACAAAACATGATGTTAAAGCAGTTGAATATTTTCTTCAAGAAAAGTTTAAAGAATTAAAACTAAAAAGATTGATACCATTTATTCATATTACATTAACTAGTGAAGATATTAATAATACTAGTTACAATTTAATGATTAAAGATGGATTAAAAGTATATTTAGATAATCTTAATAATTTAGTAACTAAGTTAGATGAATTAGCAAATAATTATAAAACAACTCCAATGATGGCACATACACATGGACAAAACGCATCACCTACTACGGTAGGAAAAGAATTTAAAATATTTAGTTACAGGCTAAAAAGTATAATTGAATTAATCAATAAACTAAGACTAAGAAGTAAATTTAGTGGAGCTGTAGGTAATTATAATTGTCATATAGTTGCATATCCAAATATTGATTGGATTAATACTACTAAAGACTTTATTAATAGTTTAGATCTTGATTATAATCCATTAACTACTCAAATAGAATCTCATGATATATTATGTATTCTATTAAGTAATATTAAAGTATTAAATAATATTATTAAAGACTTAAATAGTGATATGTGGTTATATATATCTCGTAATTACTTTAAAGAAATAAAGAAAGACAATGAAGTAGGATCTAGTGTTATGCCTCATAAAGTGAATCCTATTAATCACGAAAATTCTATGGCTAACATTGAAATTAGTAATGGAATAATAGATGCTTTAGTTAATAACTTATCAATATCTCGTATGCAAAGAGATCTTAGTGACTCTAGTAAATTAAGAAATATTGGAGTAATCTTCTCTCACTCGTTAATTAGTATTAAAGAAACAATAACAGGATTAAATAAAATAACAGTTAATGAAGAATACTTAAAAGAAGAACTAAATAATCATTATGAAGTACTAACAGAAGCAATACAAACAGTACTTCGTAAAAATAAAATAGATAATGCTTATGAACTGTTAAAATCTTTATCTCGAGGTAAAGAATTAAATAGTGAAGAATTAAAAAATTTCATTAATAAATTAGATATAAATAAAGAAGATAAAGAAAGATTATTAAATCTAACTCCATCTAATTATATTGGTTTATGTGAAGAAATAGTAAATAATAATTAAATAAAAAACATGATATCAATCATGTTTTTTTCTTTTAAATATTAATTTATATATTTTATAAGAATCTTTAACTACTTTGAAATGACTTTTTTTATTACTATTAGGTAAATATACTGTTTTAATATCTACTTCATTAATTATTTCATTATTTTTAACTAAGTCAATTAAAACATTCATTTCATATTCAAAACGTTCTCCTGATGTTTTAATAACAAAATCAATTAGTCTATTAGGTATTGCTCTTAATCCTGTTTGTGTATCTTTTATATAGACACCATATAATTTTTTAAATAATCTTGATGTTGTTCTATTACCAAATTTATTACGTAAAGGAGTCTCTTTAGTATTAAATAATCTTGTTCCCAATGTATATTTATTTTCTTTAATCATACTATTACCAACATTAATAGCATCAAATACTCTATGTTGACCATCTGAATCAAGACATATAATACCTTTATATTCATTAAATAATTTATTTTTATAATAAGAAAAAGCCGTTTTTAAAGCTGCGCCTTTTCCTTTATTAATTTCATGAGTTAATAGAATTACTTCATTATATTCTTTAAGTTCATTAAAAACTTTCTTATCAGAACTACCATCATCAATAATAATTATCTTTTTAAACTTATTATCTATTAATTCTAATACTAATTTAATTAAATTATCATCAGGTTCAAAGGATGGAATAACAGAAACAAAATCCATTATTATTTCTCTCTTACTATTGATGTTTCACTAAAGGCTATTCCAAGTATTCTAAATTCTTTAACGACAGTTCCTTCTTCTGCATCAGTAACATTTATATTATAACGAACAATCGAAAAACCTAATCCTACATCCTTAGTATACTTTTCTTCATTTTCTGTCTTAATTGTTATTAATGGTTTATTATCCGTTGTATCTGGTTTATAACATCTAAAATATTCTACTCCCATATAGATAAACCAAATTAATATAATTGAACCAATAATTATATATATTTTTTTCATACTACTCTCCTTATTTTAATTATAACAAAGGCATAAAAAAAAGAGAATATTTATTAATTCTCTATTTTATACTTTACATTCATTATTCCTGTTTCTGTAATTGTTATTTTAGTATCATTAAATAATAATAATGTATATGTTCTATTAGGAGAATCTCCTTTAATAGAATAATCCTTAACTAAATTATTTAATTTCTTATAAATATCTTCTCTTTTAGCATAAAATTCATCTAAAGATCCAATAGCATTTTTATAACTAATATCAAGTAAATTATAGGCATCTTGATAATTAACAAAAACTAAGTCTTTAAAATAATTAATATAATTGTTATATAAAAGTTCATCACTATTAGCTAAATCATGTTTATCAAAGTCATTATAATCATTATTACTAATAACAACCTTATCAAATAAATCATTTTCATTATAATAATTATTTATATCATTAATCTTTGTTATTTTATAAGTATTATTTGGTTTATAAACATTAACTAAATAACAATCATTTTTAAGTTCAGACATCTTACTAGTATTATAATCATAAATCATTTTACGACCAGTAGCATAATAATATATATTAAACTTTAATTCTACATAGTATAATTTTTCTAAATAATAATTATCTTTTTCTTTAGTATTGGTAATTATAACATCACTACCAGTAAGAGCTTTAACTGCATCTTGATTATCAAGAGATATATTTAATAAATAATCATTAATAACACTATTAATAGATAAAAATTCACTATAATTAGTTACTTCGGTTAATTCTTGTTTATCTTTTTCTAAAACTCTTTCTCCATCTTCACGAGTTAATAATGCATATATAATAAGAATGGCAAAGATTCCTAGAATAACAAATAATATAATCTTTTTATTCTTCATAATATCTCCTATTGACAACCATTTGTTACATATTGAAGATATGTATTTTGTGCTAAATTACCACGAACTGTTGCTGAACTAGCTCCTCCTGCAGGACGTTCAAAACGCATACAGAATTCATATCCCATATCATAAGCAGAATGATTACCTAATAAATAATTATATATTCCATTTTGAGCATTAGGTGTTACAGTTATTTCATACATAAAATAATCTAATTGACATTTAATAGATGTTAAATACTCTGCACCACAATATTTTTGTAAATTATCTAATCTTCCTTTATGCCATTGGAATAATCCATTACTTGTACCACCATCAGATAAAGCATTTAATCTAAACCCAGATTCTCTTTCAATATTGGCCATAAGACCTGCTACAGCATTCTTATTAAATCCTGTTGCTAAGAATGTTTTACATACTGTTTGCTTATTATCTGCACCTTGTACAAATTTAATATATTTAGCTTTTGATACACGGGGATTATCAGCAGAAATATAGTCCATTGGATTTACATTGGAACCATTCTTATACATTTCAAAATATAGTCCACAAGTACTACTTGATCCGATTTTACCTACTGTACCAATTAATTTACCAGCTGTTACACTCGTACCATTAGATACTGATACCGTTTGAAGACTTCCATATAAACTTTGAACATTATCATCATGACTAACAATTACATATTTACCATATTTATCATTACTACCAACATAAGTTACCTTACCATCAGCAATAGCAACTACTTTTGTTGAACCACAAGTACCTGATATTGTAATACCTTTATTAATTGTTCCTGTTGAGAATGATGGTCCATATTCAGAAATTACACTAGTCGATTCTGGATCATCAGAATAAAGTCCATCAGAACCTACATTTTTACTACCTATAGGCCACCAATAAGAATATGATGATAAGAACACGGATTCAAATTGGGTAACATAATCATCTAAATCATATACTTTATAATTAGGGAATGATCCTTTTAAAATATTATCATATTTTGTTCCATTAGCGGCATTATTTGCCCATGAAGTATACATTGATGATGTAACAACAGGAGCACTCCATTTATACTCCGTTAAAGGTTCATTAACAGAATCAGGAGTAGCAATCTTTGAAAGCATATTAGTATATGCATCATTTAAGGCTGATAATTTACGTGATTCCATTGCATCATATGATTTTATTTCACTATCAACTTTATATTCAATAGTATTAGAAAGATAAAATCTTCTACCACCTTTAGATACCAGTTTACATCCATATTCAGCATCACAATAATTAAAGTCAGTTACTTTAAGTGAAATTGATTTAGATTTATTATTATAATTACCTTTTTTTAGAATTTCCGCTTTTTTAGCAACTATTAATGCTGAATAATAATTAATTAATTGTTCTTCACTTAATCTTGATACATCAACATTCATCGTATCAGCATAAATAATACCTTTAATATAATCTCCTAAAGATATAGCTCTAGAACCAATTGGGGCACTTCCATTTTCATCTAATAAATAAACTGATGTATGATCAAAAGCAAAGAAATCTCCATAATTCTTTTGTTGTTCTTGAGCACCAAGTTCATAAGCTGCCCCACCTGATAATACAGCAACGATAGCTGCTATTACAATATATAAAATAGCAATAACAGCAAATGCTAATAAAATATACAAGATAACAATAGGATGTTTCATTAAAAACTTTTTGATTCGATAACCTAATTTATCTCCTAATTCTTGACCAGGTGATTTTTCACTGTCTCCATTTGCATTAGAGTTGCTACTATTATTTTTTTTCTTAAATGGATTCTTTAGGAAACCACCTTCTTTTTTAGTAACATTAGAACTAGATGGACTTGGTTGTGTTTGCTGTTCTTGTCCTACTTCACTACCTGCTTCTTGAGACCCATTTCCTCTACTTGGTCTTGTTGGTCTTGTATAGTTAGTACCTTTATTTCTTCTTTGTGCAACTTTTTGAAGAGGGTTAGATCCACTACTAGTTTCTCTTGGTTTAGCAACACTTTGAGACTTTCTTAAATCGCTACCATTAGATAAACCACTTGGAGATCCATTACTATGGCTAAAATTACTATTAGGTTGTGAATGTCTTTCAAGTGGCGTTGAAGAATCACTATCACGTTTAATACCTGATTCACCAATAACAGCCATATTATCCCTCCTTATCTAATTTCTTTTTTTATAATTTCATTTCCTTTTACAATACTATCTACTGGTATAATACCACGTACCATAACAAGTGGATATACCGTTACATTTTTATATATTGTTGTTCCTGGACATATAACACTATTACATCCAATTTCAGCGTAATCACCAATGAAAGCACCTAGTTTTCTTCTTTTAACTGTGGCATCACGATGATCAAGTCGATAATTAGAAACAATTGCACCTGCTCCAAAGTGAACATGACTACCTAGGATACTATCACCAACATAATTAAAATGTGGTAACTTAACAGTATCAAGTAATATACTATTTTTAACTTCACTAGAATTACCAATATGTGAATTAGGACCAACTATAACATTTTCCCTAATTACTGCATTATTTTCTATAGTACAATTTTCCATTATTATACATGGTCCTATAATATTTACATTATCACAAACTTTACTACTTTTATGAATCCATATATTTTTCTTTGATACTTTCTTATATTCTTTTCCTAAAGTAGGTCCTACTCTTAGAATAAAGTCTCCTATCTTATTTAATATTTCTTCATAATCTTCTTTAAATAGTTCTTGAAAGAATATACTATATGTAAATAAATTCATATAACACCTCAACTTAAATTATAACATAATAAAACCCTAATAAATAGGGTTTATTAATTATATAATTATTTCTTTTTAGTTTCTCGATAACTTTTACTCATTAAGTTACCAATAGCATTTTCTAATCTTTTATTAGCATCAGGAAGTTCCATATTAGTAACTTTAAATGGTTTACCAAAACGATATACTAAATTCTTACTACGAAACTTATAATCTCCAGTTATACCAAAAGGTACTAAATAAGCATCCGTTTTTTTAGCCATAGATACAGCACCAAATTTAAAAGGTAATAAAAACTTATCGGTTCTATTTCTAGTTCCTTCAGGGAATAAACCAATTGTACCACCAGCTCTTAATACTTCAAGAGCTGCTTGTTTAGCATCTTGATCATGAATAGATCTATTAACTGGTATGCAACCTACACTTTTAAAGAACCATCTAGTTTTTTTATTTTTAAAATAATCATCTTTAGCAAGAAAATGAATAACTCTTCTTGTTGCCATAATAGGTCCACATTGATCCATTAAATGTTTATGATTACCTACTATTAAGATCGGTCCATCTTTAGGAATATTCTCTTTACCAATTATTTTAGGATTATAATGAAATAAAAACCATGGTCCAGCAATAGGCTTTAATATTCGATATAACAAACTGTGTAATTTCTTATTCTTCTTCATACTCTTCCTCTATTTGTTCATCTTCTTCTTGTAACTTACGGAAGTCTACCTTTCCAATTAAAGTCTTTGGAAGACTCTTTCTAAATTCATATTCATATGGTTGTGAAAATTTAGCTAAATTTCTTTCACATAATTCTTTAATACTATTTTTAATAGCATGTGTTGGACTAAGTCCACTCTTTAATACTATTACTGCTTTAGCTACTTGTTGTTTATATGGATGTGGTATTCCAACAACAGTACAGTTAAGTACTGCTTCATGAGATAGTATTACATTCTCTATTTGATTTGGATATACATTAAAGCCACTTGATACAATCATACGTTTCATTCTTTGTTTATAGAATAATACTCCATCTTGATCCATATATCCCATATCACCTGAATGCAACCATATTTTATCATCTTTATGCATTTGCAATATCTCATTAGTTTCCTTTTCATTATCTAAGTATCCCATCATAACAGTAGGACCGGATATACATATTTCTCCTACTTCGCCAAAAGGAAGTTCAATTTGAGTATTAGGTTTAAATATTTTAATATCATCACCTGGAAATGGTATACCAATACTAGTTTCTTTATTAAATTCATCACGATATCCACAAGATACAGCTCCAAGTGCCTCTGTCATACCATAACCTTGACAGACTCTTGCTGTACCATTATGACTAGCAATATAATCATTAATCTTTTTAGTTAGATTATAAGTTAAACTATCTCCACCAGAGATAACATATTTAAGACTAGATAAATCTAATTTTCTATCTGAAATATTTGTTAAAGCCTCATATAATGTTGGAACACCAACAATAACATTTGGTTTATATTTACTAATTAATTTATCAAATGATTTAGCATCAAATTGTGGTACAAGTACTACTTCCATTCCCATAGAGAAAGCACAGTGCATCGTAACTCCTAATCCAAACCCATGGAATATTGGAAGTATTCCTAAAACAACATCACCAAGTTCAATATTAGTTAAAGTACTTTGTACTTGAGCCATTAAAGCATTAAAGTTATTATTTGATAATACAATACTTTTTGGACTTCCAGTTGTACCACCACTATGAAGAATTACAGCAGGATCAACTCCTTTTACTTCAGGAGTATAATTCATTTTATAACGTTTTGCTTCACTCATAAATTTAGGCCATGATATGAAATCACCTCTTCTAAAAGGTGTTTTCATAAACATTTTATAACCTTTTGTAACTTCATAACCAATAGTAGTTAACATTGGCATAGAATTAGATACAGAACAAACGATTGTTTTATATACCATGGTATCATGAATGATATTCTTAACTTTTTCATAACAGAAATCAACCATTATTAATAGAACACTACCTGTATTATTTAAATAATTTCTTATTTCAACTTCACTAGATAATGGATGAATCATTTCAACAATAGCACCAATCTTATTTAATGCATATAAACTAACTAATGCTTCAGGAACATTTGGAAGTAGTAAACTAACTACATCTCCTCTTCTAATTCCTTGTGAACGAAAGGCAATAGCAGCATCATCAATATAAGCCAAAAACTCTTGATATGTTACTTTGGTTCCTAAATAATCATATGCATAATAATATGGATGATTCTTGGCACAATCTACCATTACTTGATATAAATTATGATCTGGAAAAGTTATTTTATTTTCAGGTTCCTTGTAATACTTTTTCCAAGGAAAATCTTTATTTTTACTCAACCTACTCACCTACTTTTTGTTTCTCTTTTTATCCTCTTCTTCTTGTAATTTTTTAAAGTCGACTTTACCTATTAATGTTTTAGGTAGGCTCTTTCTAAATTCATATTCATATGGAAGAGCAAACTTTGATAAATGTTTTTTACAATGTTCTTTAATACTATTTCTAGTAAAGATATTATCACTATATCCTTCTTTTAGGACAACAAAAGCTTTAGCTACTTGTTGTTTATATGGATGTGGTATAGCAATAACGGTACAATTAAGTACTGCTTCATGCTCACATATAACACTTTCAATTTGATTTGGATATACATTAAATCCACTAGATATAATCATTCTCTTTATTCTTTGTTCATAATAGAAGATACCTTCATCTGTCATTCTTCCCATATCACCAGTATGAAGCCATATATGTCCATCAGGATGTTTTCGAAGAATCTCATTAGTATCTTTAGGATTATCAAGATATCCCATCATAACGGTAGGACCTGATACACAAATCTCTCCTGGTTTTCCAACTGGCATTTCTTCTAAAGTTTTAGGATCAACTATCTTTAAATAATCTCCAGGAAGAGGTATACCCATAGATAAATCTCTATTAGTTTCATCTTTAAAGCCGACACAAACAGCACCTAAGCATTCTGTCATACCATAACCTTGACATATACGAATACGACCATTATGATCTCTTAAATATTTATTAACTTTATCAATTAAATTTTGATTTAAACTGTCTCCCCCACATACAACATATTTTAGATAAGATAAATCCATATTCTTTTCATCGACATTAGTCATTGCTTCAAATAATGTTGGTACTCCCATGATTAAATTTGGTCTATCTTTAGTAAGAATTTTACCAAATTTCTTGACATCAAATTGAGGAATAAGTTGTATTTCAACACCTTTTGCTACCGCACAATGCATTGTAACACCTAATCCAAATCCATGGAAAATAGGAAGCACTCCTAATATTTTATCACCAGGTAGTACATTTTTTAACATTATTTTTGCTTGTTCAACTAAAGCATTAAAGTTACCACTAGAAAGCACAATACTTTTTGGACTTCCTGTTGTACCACCACTATGAAGAATTACAGCAGGATCATCTTTTTTAGTCATACTATCAAAAGACATATGATATCTTTTACCATCACGGATGAAACTAGACCAAGATATACATGATGAATCATTCTTATCTGGTTTTTCAATTTTAAAACCTTTTGTAATCTCATAACCAAATGACATTAGAAATGGCATAGATTCTTTTGGTGATACATAAATGGATTTATATACTTTTGTTTCAGGTAGTATATTTTTAATCTTTTCATAACAAAAATCTACCATAACTATCATAACACTACCAGTACTATTTAAATAATTCTTAATTTCTACTTCACTAGATAGTGGATGAATCATTTCTACTATAGCCCCAATGTAATTTAGAGCATATAAACTAATTAATGCTTCTGGTACATTAGGTAAACATAAACTAACAACATCTCCACGTCTAATACCATGACTACGATATGCATCAATAGCCTTTTTAACTTCCTTATACATTTCATAATAAGTAACTTTAGTACCAAAATAAGAGTATGCTGTATAGTCAGGATAATCAATAGCACTATCTTCCAAAATATCATACATTGATTTATCTGGAACAACTAATTTTCTTTCTTCTTTTGTATAGAAATGTTCCCAACGTGCATTAGGTTTCTTTAAACTCTTTATTTTTTCAATTAGACCCATTTCTTAATAACCCTATTACTTTATTCGTTAAAGTAATATTTTCCTTTCTTAAATCCTTTTTATCTTTTATATTATATGGTTTTCCAAATTCAATTGTTATATTTCTTCTAAACCATTTATATTCACCTTTAATAGCAAAAGGAACTATTGGACTATCACTATTACTAGCTAAATATACAGCTCCTATTTTAAATGGTTTAACAATATATTCTGTTTTATTAAATGTTCCTTCTGGAAATATTGCAATTACTTCATTATTATTTAAACATTCTATAGCTTTATCTAAACTATCTTTGTTATTATGTGATTCTCTATCAACAGGAATAATTCCTAATTTCTTATATATAAAACCAATTTTGCTTTCAATTAACTCTTTTTTAGCAATAAAATGTATCTTTCTTTTAATTACTCGCATTAAAAGAGGTCCATCATAATTATTCTTATGATTACCTGCAAGTATTACTTTTTCTTCATTTGGAATATTATCAAGTCCAATTACTTTATAAGGAACAAATATAGAAAAATGAATTTTAAATAAGAATTTGATAAAACTATACATTTCATTCTCCTATAAAAAAGATTATACCACAAATTAATATTCTTTAATAATTTTTGATGTAAACGAAAAAATATATTATCCACAATGTTGTGAATAATATATTTAATATCCAAAATTTAATCTTTTTAGTTTTGTGATGAAAAGTAATCATACCAAGTATTCCACCAATACTACCTCCACATAAAGAGATCAGTGATAAAGCAAATCCACTTATTCTTTCTTTATGTTTAATAGCAAGTAATTTATCAATTCCATAAAGAATAAATAGAAAGATATTTATAATAATTAAATAGTATTTCATTTATTAGTATTATGATAATAATTAAACTCTGATAGTTTAATACTTAATTCTTCAAGATCAACTAGTTCATCACTATCTTCTAAATAATTTTCTATTAAATAAATAAGTTCTGATAAACTTTTACATGAATTATAATCAATATCATATCTTTCTAAGATACTAACATCATTATTACTTAATAATAGTCCATTACTTCTTTTAATTAAGAAGTCATCATCTGTTGCATATTCTTTCATATTAATCCTGTTTATAGAAGATTGTTTTATAATCACTTATTTCATCTGTACTGAAATTATAAGAATATTTATAAATTTCAATATAATCTTCTTTCTCTTCCTTTAATTCCATATTAAGAATAATATCATAAGTAAATTCATCATTATTAAAATGATAATCTATTTCATATTTACTATAATCATAAACTTCTAAGTTATATTTAGATAAATCATATTTAAGAATATCAAAGTCATTAAAATCATCTTCTTTAACTTTCTTTTCTATTTCTTCTAAATCAATATAATTAGATAGTTTAATATCTATTTCTTTCTTTATATCAGTTGCTATATCACTACTAATATCTTTAATCTCATCTTTAGAATAAGTACTTGATAAATCATATTTAACATCATCAGAGTATGTTTCAAGTTCTTCTACTTTAGGATTCTTAAATACTACTAATTTCTTATCGGTTTCTGTTTTAATTACTTCTTTTATTCTTTCAACTGATTTTTTATTCATCGATAGAATAGTTACATTAATAGTTTCACTATTCATTCTATTTTGTATTAATTTACAAGATTCTTTAAGACTTTTAGCATTAAAGAGTTGTAAATTAAACGTTTTATTATTGTCAAGTGAATGATATATAGTTACTCTATCTTGATTATTAATACCGATGATAAAACTTTTGTCACCTTCAAATTTAATATGCGTTACAGTAGGAACTGGACTAGATAATACAACATATATACAAGCTCCTAGAAATAATAATAGAGCAATAACTAAAGCAAATGTTTTCTTCATTATGTATTACATCCTCTCTACTTCTTCGATTGCTAATATGTTAAGCAAATTATGACTTACATTGTAAACTAATTTTGATACTGCAAGATATGTTTCTTTAACATCTTCATTACCTTCATTAAGAATATTATAGTTATTATAGAATTTATTATATAAACTTAATAAATCGTATAAATAATCACAAATATAGTTTAATGTTGCTTCATTATAAGAATTAGTAAGTACATTATTAAGACTTAATAATTTAACTAAAATATCTCTTATTTCTTGATTATTAATTAGTTTAATACTATATTTCTTGTCTTCTGCTTTAGATAAAAGGGATTTAATTCTTACCATAGTATATAAAATATATGGTCCTGTTTTACCTTCAAGGGAAGAAAATTTAACTGGATCAAAGATATAATCAGTTTTTCTAAAAGGAAGTAAGTCAGCATACTTAAGTGTTGCTATAGTAAGTTTATTAGCAATATCAATTCTTTCTTTACCTACTATATCTTCTTTAATCTTTTTTTCAATCTCCTCGTAAATAAGTTCAATTAAATTATCAAGAGTCATGACCCCACCATCACGTGTTTTAAATGGTTTCCCATCGGGTCCATTAATAGTACCAAAAGAGAAATGTTTTAATTTAGTGGATTCTGGTACTAAGCCTGTCTTATAACTAGCTCTAAATACTTGTTCAAAATATAAAGATTGTCTCTCATCAGTAAAATACCATATTTCATTAGGATTAAATCTTTCTATTCGAGAGTAAAGTGTTCCAAGTTCCCTTGTTCCATAAATAGTTGCTCCATCATTTTTAATAACCATTAAAGGAGGAATTGGTTTATTGTCAGTCTCTTCCTTAACATCACAAACAAGAGCTCCTTCTGATTCATAGAGATAATCTTTCATTATTTCCATAACATTAGGTATATACTTAAAAGCATCAAGTTCACCTTCAAATAATTCAAAATGACAATTCAATCTATCATATGTCTTTTTAATTACTTCTTTAGAGATTTCGACCATTTGTTTCCATAGTTCAGTATATGCTCTATTTCCTTTATCAATCTCAGCAGTAATATAACGAACTTCTTCCATTCTTTCCGGATTATTAGCTGCATCTAAACTTGCTTTAGGATACATTATACCAAGGTCTTCTGCTGTTAAATTTATCTTAGGATATTCTCCGGTATAACTTTCATCAAAAAATACCGAATCAGGTTCCATTCTTTTGTATTCAGATATTAACATACCTGCTTGTCTTCCTAAGTCACCTAAATGAACATCTCCAATAACATCATTTCCAAGTAATTTAGCAAGTCTTTTAACTGCTTCTCCAATATTAGCTGATCTCATATGACCTACATGAAGAGCTTTAGCAGCATTAGCACCACCATAATCAACAATAATCTTCTTCTCTTCTTGTTTATCAACAAAAATGTTGAAATCATTAATACCTTTATTTAAATAATCTATTAAATATTTATCATTAATAGATAAATTAATAAAACCTGGTCCTGCTATATTAACATTAATAAATCGATCATCTAGTTTACTTACTATTTTTTCTGCTACTTCTCTTGGATTTTCATGATTAGCTTTAGCTAAATTAAAAGCCTCATTAAGTTGAAATTGTCCAAGTTCTGGTCTACTACTAATAACTAGATTAACATTATTTACTTCATAACCTAATTCATTTATTATTCCTAATAAATACTTTTCACACTCTTTTATCATATTTTCCTCCCTTTTATATAAAAAAATCCTATTATTTATAGGAACGAAATATCGTGGTACCATCCTACTTTAATAGAATTCTATTACTCAATATCTTAACGCGATTAACGATGAAGTTTAAAAGTACGTTCACGAGCTTCTTTCAATGATTTCCACTAACCATCATCTCACTATATAAGAATAACTAATTACTATTCTTTTAACCACTTCTTGCCTATATTATAACATTATTTATGCTTTTGTAAAGTTCTATCAAGTATATCATTAATCATTTTTTTTCTTTCAGAAATTGATATAAATGAATAATTTCTAATAGTTAAATCTACTTCATCATAAATAATTTCTCTGTCCATATTACACATACTAAAGTATTTAACACATGCTACTATCCACTTCTCTAAAATTCTTTTTAGAGCTAATACTTCTTGTTCATTATAATCATATGGTTCAGGAAATACTAATCTTTTAAATAATTCTGGTCTTGCATTATGCCTATCATCTTTTTTGGCTAACTTACAATCAAATAGACTAATATGACCTTCATCATCTACAAAACAGTTTTTACCATTTTCTATTGTTAGACCACTTAAACTCATTATATCAAAAGTAATTAATAATTCTATAAATTCATTAACTGTTGTCTTTTGATCTAATAATTCATAATAACCAAATTTCTTACCATTAACTTTTTCTTGCAATTGAAAGACATGATTATCATCTTTATATATTGCTAAAATAGCAGGTAATCTAGCACCGTTATTCTTAGCATCATCAATTCTTTTCTTTAATTCATTTAGATCATCTAAATATTTATTCATTTCATCTACTTTAACAGTTTGCCACATTAAAGCATATTCTTGATTATTATATTTAATATAATGACATTTCTTTTCAGAACTAAAAGCATCATATTTACTAAAATTAACATTTTTAGCTAATTCTTCTAGTAATTTATTATAATCCATCATACACCTCTAAATCTTTGAGTATATTATACAATTTATTTACTGGAAGTCCAACAATTGTACAATAATCACCATCTATTTTTTTAATAAATCTTCCAAATTCTTCTTGAATGGCATATGCCCCTGCTTTACCAAAGGCTTTTCCTGTATCAATCCATGAGTTTATTTCAGAATCATTCATACTATCAACAGTTACTATTGTCTTATCATATGTTTCAGTTATTTTTTCTATTCCATTAATTCTTGAGAAAACAGTTAAAGCACTAACTACTTCATGATCTCTTCCTTGTAATTTAGATATCATATTATAGGCATCATTTCTATCAATTGGTTTACCATAGATAATGTCATCTAATACTACAATCGTATCACTTGATATAACAATTACATCTTCATTGAAAGAATCATATACTATTTTTCCCTTATGGTAAGATATATCCATACATTGCTCATATACCGTTTTTTCTTTATTTAATACTTCATCATGATCAAAAGAAATAACTTCATAAGTAATTCCTAACATATTCATTAATTCTTTTCTTCTTGGTGATGAACTAGCTAGTATTATTCTCATTTACATTTATCCTCTTTATAACCATTATTAGTTATACAAATATATTTCTCTAAGTTACCTTTAACATCATCTGGATAACTTCTCATTGAAAACTCTGAAATTGGATCCGTATATTTTAAATAATAATAACGTACCATATCCGCAAAGAATTCTCTTATATCACTATAACTATAATCTCTAAATGGTCTATCAACTTGATCTTTATATTTATTAAAAGTATTAATAATATCATTTTGTTTAGAGATTTCTTTACCTAATACTGATTTATAATGAAAATCCCATGTATGACCCATTTCATGAACGATAGTAGCATAATAATTATTACCAGTACTACATCTTACATCCATCATACGTAAATCTGTTGGTCCATAATTCATACCAACATAGTTTTCTCCCCATATTTCATCAAATGTTTTATCTGTTAAGAATGTTACTTTAGTACCAATAACTAAATATTTAGCTCTTG
>JAEEGL014493081.1_pt1 | contig 16504 bp, 16 predicted proteins | sample 9134231 | NCBI WGS metagenome assembly JAEEGL01 (sample SAMN16246548, study PRJNA631951) | gut metagenome | biome: gut microbiome; feature: rumen; material: fiber-attached | host: Bos | place: Iran: Karaj | collected 2018-10
CCACCAAGGAAGACATCGCCGCGAATTATCCCGTGAAGGGCACGAACTATGTTTCGAACGCCACCGAAGCGGACATCGCCGAGGCGACCTGCACCGACGACGGCACCTATTACAACATCAAGCTGAAGTTCAAGGACTGCAAGGATCCCACCACCAACGGTGTGGGCAGCGCGTTCACGATTATGAAGGGCGAAGAGATCAAGAGCGCCGCTTCCGTCGTGCAGGATTTCAGCGTGCAGTACTATAACGCCACGATCGAAGCAAAGATCGAAAAATCCACCGGAAACATGGTCCATACCTTATATACGCTGCCCAGTGTGCTGAGCGTCACCGCCAAGGTGCTTGTGACGCTGGACGCTCAGGTCGGCATGACCTTCATCGACGACTACACCATCGAGTATTAAGCCCGCTTTTCAAAGCCATCGGTTTCCCCGGTGGCTTTTTCCAATTTTGAGACGGAGGGGACGCAATGGAAGAAACGAAAAAGGAGATCCGCTATGTCGGCGTAAAAGAGAATCTGCTTTACGGATTGGCGAACGGGGGACAGTGCTTCAGCTATGGCATGTTCTCCGGCTCCTATCTGTCGCTGTTCTTTGTCAAGGTCTTCGGGATCCCGACCGGTGCGGTGGCAACGATGCTGCTGATCCTCGGCATCTGGGACACGGTCAACGACCCGATCATGGGCGGCATTGTTGATAAGACCCGCACGCGCTACGGCAAGCTGCGGCCCTGGCTGCTGTTCGTGCCGATCCCGCTGGCGATCAGCACGATCCTGTTTTGGGGCGGCCCGCTGCTGCTGCAAAACACGCGGGAGCTGACGGTCAAAATCGTCTATATGTACATCTCCTATCTGCTGTGGGAGTTCTTTTACACGCTCGGCGACGTGCCCTATTGGAGCCTTTCCGCCGCGCTGAGCCCCTCTCCCTCCGACCGCACCCGGGCGATCGCGACGGCGCGCTTTCTCAGCGGCCTGATCGGCGGCATCGCCACGGTCGTTATGCTGCCCGTGATGATCGACCTTTCCAACAACGGCAAGATCGCCTGGTCGCTGAAAGAGGTCTTCGCGGCCTGCGGCGTAATCTCCGCGTTGTTTATTGTGGGTCTGTTCAGCCTTGCCGGCCTGTTCGTCAAAGAGCGCGTGGTGCAGCAGGTGGAGGAAACAAGCTTCTTCGATGCATTCCGCTTTTTGGGCAGGAACAAGCCCTTGCTGCTGATTATCCTGAGCAACGTCCTCGGCACGGTTTCCGCCGTGGCGGGCGTTTTCGGCGCGTTCTATTATACCGAGGTGCTCAACCTGATGAGTTGGAGCTCGGTCATTTCGCTCGTCGGCGGGCTCGGTGGCCTATTCGGCATGGCAACGATCGCGCTGGTCAAAAAGCGTTTCGATAACCGTCAGTTGATGATCATCAATAAAGTGATCCCCGCGATCCTCGGAACGCTCGCGTTTTTCGCCGGCAGCCGGCACTACGACGTGTGGTATATCGTGATCCCGATCATTGCGGCAAAGAACATTTTGTCCGGTGTGTTCGACGCGTACAATTCCGTTGTTTCAACGGAGATCATCGGCGACACGGTGGACTACATGGAATGGAAGACCGGCATCCGCAACGAGGGCATGGCGTTTTCCGTTCTGACCTTTGTGGGCAAGCTGCAGGGACGGCTGTCGACCTCGCTGGGTACGGCGCTGCTGCCCGTGATCGGCTATTTCGTGACCGAGCAGGTCAGGCCGGACGGCACGACCGAAACGATCTCCCGCTGCACGGAAGCGTTCGGCCAGCCGACACAGTTCTGGCTGTGGGCGTTCTTTACGGTGTTCCCGGCAGTCACAAGTCTGCTTTCCATTATCCCGTTCCATTTCTATTCCCTGCGCGGCGACAAGCTGCGGGAGATCCGCGCAGATTTGAAGGCGCGCCGGGAACAGTTGTCGGAAACGGAAGAAACGATCGGAGGTGCTGTTGATGAAAGAGGATAAAACCTGTCCGCGCTGCGGCGGCAAGCTGTCGCTGTTCTATCTGAAGCAGACCTGTCCGCATTGCGGGGTCAATCTGCTGACCTACAAGACGGAAGAACGGCTGGAGCAGGACGCGCAAAAGGCCGCGGCGGAGGTCGACGCGCTTTGGCGTCGGCTGCGGCGGCTGGACAAGGCCCGCTTGATCGAACGACATTACAGAAAAAAGGGCAAGCCGCTGCCCTGGGAAACAGCCGGCGAAGAGACGCCGGAAGCGTAAAAGAAAAATGCCGTGGAAAGCCCCACGGCATTTTTGTTATTCTTTTGCGGCTTCGCGTCTGCCCTCCGGCGTGTCGCGATAGAACTGCGTCTTCGGGTCGGGGTGCGGGTTGTTTTTCCAGAGCTCTTCGGCGACCGGGGCCCAGGCGGCGGCGAATTTGTCGCACTTTGCGCAAAGCGCGTCGGCGGTCTCTTCGCCCTCGAGGTTGGTCGATTTCGCCCCGGTCTGTGCGATGATCGACCGCAGGCATTGCGGATTCTCCAGCATCGGACACGGGCGCAGGTGATTGTCGTTGAACGGCTGCGCGTGGTAATACGCCATGAACAGCGGACTTTGCAGCCCTTCGAGCAGCGTCTTTTCGCGGATATTGGAATCGGAAAAGTGAATGAACACGCAGGGCTCCATGTCGCCCGCGGCGTTGATGTGGAAATAGTTGCGCCCGCCGGCGATGCAGCCGCCGACATATTCGCCGTCGTCCTGGAAGTCCATGACGAAGAGCGGCTTTCCGGTTTCGCCGTTGCGCGTTTTGCGCAGCCAACTGTACATGAACGCGCGCTGCGCCGGGGTCGGAATCAGCTCCGGCAATGCGTTGGAGCCAACCGGCATATAGTTGAAATAAAAGCCGAACTTGACGCCGAGCGCGACCATCTTGTCCAAAAAGGCGTCGCTCGTGACCATCTCCACGTTCTCACGCGTATAGCAGACCGACATGCCGAACAGAATGCCCTTTTTCTTCAGCAGCTCCATCGCGCGGACGGCGGCGTCATACATCCCTTCGCCGCGGCGCGCGTCGGTGGTCTTCTGGCTGCCTTCAATCGAAAGCGCCAGCGTCATGTTGCCCACCCGCAGCAGCTCGTTGCAGAACGCCTCGTCAATCAGTGTGGCGTTGGTATAGGCGAGGAAGGCGCAGTCGGGGTTCTCTTCGCAAAGCGTGATCAGATCCTTTTTGCGCAGCAGCGGTTCGCCGCCCGTGAGCATATAGACGTGGGTGCCGAGGGCCTTGCCCTGCGACACGACGGAGCGCATCTCATCGAGCGACAGGTGGTTCTTGTGGCCGTATTCCGCGGCCCAGCAGCCCTTGCAGCGGCAGTTGCATGCGCTGGTCGGATCCATCAGAATCAAAAACGGAATGTTGCAGTGATGGACCTCGCGGTTGTGCCGCACCTTTTTGGTGCCGTGGATGCCCGCGCCGACGCCGGCGGCAAGCAGGAATTTCTTCAGGAAGTCATGGTCGGTATCCTGCAGCAGGTTCATGGCGAACTGATAATAGACGCCCTTGCCCGCGCGGATCACGCGCTTCATGGCGCTGAGATTTTGCTTCGGAAAGATTCCGCCCAATAAAAACTCCGTGCGGTTCAGCAGGCGCAGGATGTTCTTCTGCGGGTTCTTGTTGATATATTTCAGCAGGCGGTCCAGCGTAAAACCGGCTGCTTTGCGTTCCAGCGATTCTTTGAGCTTCATAACACACCTCGATTCGTTTGGACTAACCATATTATTATACCACGAAAATCCAAAAAGTCCACTCTTTTTTTTGCTTCACCGTGATAAAAGCCAAAGAAAATTCATTCCCCGCTTCCATTTAGGGTTGGTTTATGGTATACTGAATAAAATATAAAAAGGGAGTGTTCGGCATTGAAGAAAAGGTTTTTTGCGGCTGCTGCCGTTTTGCCGGCCGCCGTGTTTGCGGCGCTGGAGGCGAAGGCGAGTTGCGGCAATTGCCGGGAAACGCCCGACGCGCTTTTGATTCTCGGCACCCGGGTGCGCGGCGACGAGGCCGAGCCGGCGCTGCGGATGCGCGCCGAACGGGCGGCGGCGTTTTTGCGCGAGCACCCGGACGTCATCGCCGTTCCCTGCGGCGGTATCGTTCACGACGACCAGACAAAAAGCGAGGCGCAGGCAATCCGCGAGATTTTGCTGGAACACGGCGTCGCCGACAGCCGCATTTTGCTTGAGGATCAGTCGAAGACGACGTTTGAAAACTTCAGGAACGCAGAGCGGCTTTTGCTTGAAAGCGGTTTGTCCGCCCTGCGGATTGCCGTGCTGTCCAGCGATTTCCATTTGCTGCGCGCGTCGCTGATCGGGCGGCTGTGCGGCGTGCGGGCCGAAACGGTGGCCGCGCCGTCGCCGAAAAACGAAAAGCTCAAAAACTACCTGCGCGAAGCATTGGTCTTTCCGCTGCTGCCGCTGGAATATCTCAGAAAGAAATAACGGAGGATGCTATGGCGAATGTACAGATGAAAGCCTACAAGGTGCGCGAGCTGGTGTTCCACAACAAAATTCAGGGCAAGGTGCAGCTCAAGCTGTCGAACAAGGTGTCGCACAATGTGCGCTATATGCAGCCCGATCTTTGCGAGGGCACAATGACGGTGGAGGTGTTCGACAAAGCGCAGCCCGACGTGCTGAACGTCAAGATCACCGTGGTGGGCCTGTTTCAGATCAAAAAGCAGGTCGAAAAGGAATTCTTGCATGTCGATACGTTCAAGGAACTGTTCCCGTTTGCCAAGACGATTGTTGCAACGGTTTCGGCCAACGCCGGCATTCAGCCGATCATTGTGCAGGATGTGGACATCGAATCGCAGGAGATCTATCGCTTCGATCTGCCCAAACGCCGCCCAAAGGAGGGAGAGGACGTATGAGTGATTTGCTCGATCAACTGAACGACGAAGCGGAAGATGCCGTTGTCACCATTACTGACACCGACGGCTGCACCGGCAGGTATGAGTTTCTGGATCTGGTGTTTCTGGGCGAGCGACAGTTCGCCGTGGTCTCGCCGGTGGAATCCGACGGCGATGTGGAAATTTTCCGCGTCCTGCAGTACGACACGGGCGAAGCCTATATCCGCGTGACAGACGACGTGACGCTGCTGCGGGTATTCGATGTGTTCCGGCTGAAAAACGAAGACGAGTTCGATTTTGACGTGTGATTTTTCCGATAAAATCTTCGCGGACGGTTGAATTTTTGCGCCGGATGGCGTATAATATTTTTTGATACTTTGACCGGGAGGAAAACAAGTATGGCGAACGAATTATTTTCCATACAACAGGAAGGCTATAACAAGGAAGAGGTCGATAAGTATATCGACATGCTGCAGCAGGAATACCGCAACGCGATTGCCTGGGGCGAGGAGATGGAAGCCAAGCTCAACGAGGTGGAAACAAGCCTGAAGGAAAACGGCATGTATTTCACCTTGCAGCCGGACAACAAGGACGAAGTGGTGGCCAGTGTGTTTTTGCAGTTGACCGAAACGGTCAACCAGACCAAGGCGGCGGCACAGGAGAAGGCCGAGGAAATCCTCGCCCACGCCAACGAAAAAAGCCGCGGCATCGTGCGCCAGGCGATGGAGAATTCCGTCCAGATCCGCACGGAAAACAACATGATTATGGATAACCTGAAGAGCATCAAGGATATGATTGAGGTTGTTTTGGAAAAAGGCATCCAGTGATTTTCCGAAACCCAAATGCTGAAAAGGATGTGATGAGGTTTGGCACCCTACAGACCGAAGAGCCTGGACGAACTGAATCAGGCATACGATAAAGTGAAGGCAGAACGGGAAGCGGCGAAGCCCGCCCCTGCGGTGCCCCAGCCGCCCAAACCGGCCGCCCCGCAGCCGCCGAAGCCGGTCCATTCCATTGCCGACACCGTGCGCGCACGCGAAAACAACGAGGCGCTGTCCGGTGCGGTGGATGATTTCATCAAACAGTTTTCCGCGCAGGATGCGGCGAAGCAAAGCGCCTATGCCAAAGCGCAGGAACAGACGCAGACCGCCCAGACGCAGGCCAGACAGGAGCTTGCGCAGGAAACCAAGCAGGCGTTCGACGATGTGCTTTCGTTCCCCGAAATCAAGACCGGCCCGCTGGAACCGCCGGTCTATCACCGCTATACCCACGAGGAAGCGCCCATCAAGGAAGGCGATCTGTCCGGTCTGATGGATGAATACATCGCCGTGATGACCGATCAGAAGGGCGAAGAGGAAAACCGCCGCTCCTTCCTGCGCCGCCGCTGGGATCGCAAAAAGAACAGACAGCCGCAGCACGCGGAGCCCGAAGTGGCCGCCGAACCGGTCGACCTGCCGGCGCCGGAACCTGTGTCTCCCCCGGTGGAGCAGCCGCCTGTGGTGTCTTATGTGCCGCCTGTGGCGCCTGTGGAGATTCCGGTCGAAGAACCCGTTGCACCGGTAGAGATTCCGGCCAAAGAGCCCGTCGCACCGGTGGAAATCCCGTTTGAGGAACCTGTCGCACCGGTGGAAATTCCGCTTGAGGAACCCGTCGCACCGGTGGAGATTCCGGTTGAGGAGCCCGTCACGCCGGTGGAGATTCCTGTTGAAGAACCCGTCGCACCGGTAGAGATTCCGTTTGAAGAACCCGTCGCACCGGTGGAGATTCCGTTTGAAGAACCCGTCGCACCGGTGGAAATCCCGTTTGAGGAACCCGTTGCACCGGTAGAGATTCCGGTCGAAGAACCCGTCGCACCGGTGGAGATTCCGGTTGAGGAGCCCGTCACGCCGGTGGAGATTCCGTTTGAGGAACCCGTGGCCCCGGTTGAGATTCCGGTCGAAGAACCCGTCGCACCGGTGGAAATCCCTGTTGAAGAACCCGTGGCTCCGGCAGCGCCGCCGGAACCGGTGGTGCCGAAGATGCCCGAGTATACGCCCTATCATTCCCCGGTGCCGCAGCCGGACTACAGCATGCCGCAGCCCGTGCGTGCCGAAGCGAAGCCGAAGCGCAAGATCAACATGGAGCCCGAACCGGTCTTCGATCCCCATCGGCTGTTTGATGATCTGGACGACGAACCCGCGGCCGAAGTGCCTGCGGCGGCGGTTGCGCCTTCGCCGGAAGCCCCTGCTGCACCGGCTTTTGCGCCGGAACCGTTTGTGGCGGAGCAGGAGCCGGAACAGCCCGCGGAAGCGCCGCAGCAGTTTGAAGATGTTGTCAGCTACAGCGACGAATCCCGGGATGACCGCTTCACGCCGCCGGAAGAAGCGATTGCGCCGGAGACGCCGGCCGAGCTGCCGCCGGAAGAAACGGCGGAACCGCCCGCCGCGGACGACGACGAATATGACCTCGCCTCGCTCGATCTGCAGCAGGAGGTCGTCATCCGTCCGTCCAAGGTGAAGGTGTTCTTCAAGGTCGTTGTCGGTCTGCTGATTCTTCTCAGCCTTCTGGCCACGGCCGCGGTCGGCGCGATCCGGCTTGTGATGAACGTCAATACCGGAAAGTCTGCGTTCGGCGATTACTACTTCTTTGCCGTTTCCAACGAATATTCCAACGTGGGCATCCACAGCGGCGATCTGATTCTTGCCAAGCGCAAGGTGCCGCTGGAGACCGGCGAAACGGCCGTCTATATCGATCCGGACACCCGCTCGTTCTCGTTTGGCAAAAACGACGCGAGCTCGCCCGATCCGGAGCTGTACAACGCGCTGATCTATAACCTGTCCGGCATCGCCGTGCGCGAAGAGAACGTCCTCGGCGCTGTGATCAAGACCGTCGCAAAGGGCGGCGTGGTTGTGCGCGCAGTATTGGCCAACTTCAATACTTACCTTTGCGCTTGTCTGGGCGCGTTCCTCTTCCTGCTGCTGATCCGTGTGATCTTCCTGCGCAAAAAGCGCCGCTACCTCACGGTGGACGAGCTGGCGCAAAGCGAAAGCGGCAAGCAGAAGAAGCAAAAGCCCGAGAAGGCAAAAAAAGCAAAAAAACAAAAAGAACAGATCCCGGCGCCCGCAAAGCCCGCGCCGCAGCCCGCCGCCCCTTCGGCGTCGGAGGACGATCTGTTCAGTGATATCGATTGATCCAAACCAAAGCGCCGCTCCGGTGATTCCGTGGGCGGCGCTTTTGTTATCGGCTGCAATAAATCCCGATTGCTTTTGCGGCGAAGGCTGCCGTGCCTGCGCCGCCTGTGGCGTCGATCCGTTCCCGGAACGCGCTGTCGGCGGCATACAGTTGTCCCAGGCCCTGCAGGATTTCATCGGTGCAGGTGTAATAGTGATCTGTGATAAACCGCTGCAGCTCTTTCACTTTTGCCTGCACAGCATCTGCGGCCGGATCCTCTGTGCGCAGTGCGCCGAGATCGCAAAACAGCCGCAGAAATGCCGCGCCGACGGCGTCTGCCTGTGATTTGCTGCGCGCGGCGGTTTTTGCTTCAAATTCCCGGTAAGCTTCGGTCTGCCCCCAGCGCTTTTTGGCTTCCTTCTCATATGCCGTTTTGTCAAAGGCCGAAAAATCCATGACAGCTTCTCCTTTCAGCTGTGCGCGTGCCAGCGCAATCAGTTGTTCGGTTCGTTCTTTTTTCAGTATCAACAGCCGGAGCTGTTCTTTCAGCGCTGCGTCGCGGTCGAAATCCGGGTCGCCGAGGATGGCACGAATCTCCCGCAGCGGAAATTCCAGCTCGCGCAGGAGCAAAATCTGCTGCAGCGTTTCCAGTGCCGTTTCGTCATACAGCCGGTAGCCTACCGGGGAATAGGCAGTCGGCTTCAAAAGGCCGATTCGGTCGTAGTATTGCAGCGTGCGGATGCTGACGCCGGTGCGCGCGCTGACTTCGGATACGGTCATGTTCCGTTCCTCCCTTCACAGCATCTATTATAAACTATAACGCAACGTCAGAGTCAAGAGGCAGGACAACTTTTTTTTGCTTTTGCGCAAAAAAGCCGCCGGCACCTTTCGCCCGGCGGCTTTTGTGAAACTGTCATTTGGTCTGCGTCAGTTCATAGGTGTCTTCCGCGATCATGAGCTCTTCGTCGGTCGGGATGACCAGCAGCTTCAGCGCGGATTCCGGCGTGGAGATTTCCACTTCCTTGCCTCTGAGGGCGTTCGGCACTTCGTCGATTTCGGTGCCGAGGAAGGCGAGCTTTTGTGCCACGCGGGTGCGGTACTGCGGGTTGTTTTCGCCGATGCCGCCGGTGAAGACCACGGCGTCCGCGCCGCCCATGGCGGCCACAAAGCCGCCGATCAGCTTGGTGAGCTGGTGGCAGAACATTGCCTCGACCAGCATGGCGCGCGGGTCGCCCGCCTTGGCGCGGTTCTCAATCGTGCGGTTGTCGCTTGTCGGCTCGTTGTTCGGATCCTCGGTCGTCAGGCCGAGCATGCCGCTCTTTTTGTTCAGCAGGGCGTCCACTTCATCCGGGGTGAGCCCTTCTTTTTTCATGATGAACGGGATAATCGCCGGGTCGATGGAGCCGGAACGGGTGCCCATCATAATCCCCTCGAGCGGCGTCAGGCCCATCGTGGTGTCGAAGCATTTGCCGCCCTTGATGGCCGCCAGGGACGAGCCGTTGCCGAGATGGCAGGTGACGATGCGCAGCGTGTCGGGATCGTACTTGCCCGGATATTTTTCGCAAAGGAAGGCCGCGGTGCGCTTGGCAATATAACGGTGGCTCGTGCCGTGGAAGCCGTAGCGGCGGATGCCGTATTCCTTGTAATACTTATACGGCAGCGCGTACATATAGGCCTCTTCGGGAATTGTCTGGTGGAACGCGGTGTCGAACACGGCGACCTGCGGAATGCCGGTCATGATCTGCTCGCAGACCTTGATGCCCATCAGGTTGGCCGGGTTGTGCAGCGGGCCGAGAGGGATGCACTCGCGGATGGCTTCCTCCACCTTTTCGTTGACCAGCACCGAGCCGCTGAATTTTTCGCCGCCGTGCAGCACGCGGTGGCCGACTGCCGCAATCTCGGCCATGGATTCGATCACGCCGAATTCCTTGCCGGTCAAGGTGTCGATCAGCGTCGTGATGGCGGCTTTGTGATCCGCGCCGGGGGTGAGCGCCATTTTGTCGATCACCTTCACCAGCTTGCCGCTTTCGTTCGGCAGCTTGTGGGTGAAGGTCGGCAAAGGCGTGCCGAGCTGTTCAAAAATGCCGTTGCAAAGCACTTCGGCCTCCGGCATCAAAAACACCGTATATTTCAGCGAGGAGCTGCCTGCGTTGACGATCAGTTCTTTTACACTCATGGGGTATTCTCCTTTGTTTTAAGATGACAATTTATCATACCATAAAGGGTCCCGCGATTGCAAGACCTGCGGCAAAAAACTTTATCGCTTGTTCTTCGCTGAATACAACAGTCCCATCAGCCCACGGCGGGCTTGACCATGGAGGTATAATAGAAGTTAAGCTGATGCCAGTAGTCGTCGTCGGTAAACACCCAGCGGCCGCTTTCATAGACCAGCGTCAGCCGGAGCGTCGGCATGGGCACCACGTCGTCCTCCGGCCCGACGATTTCGTAGGTGTCGAAGAAACAAGCGACCTTTTTGTCCGCATACTTGAGCTTGCGCGCCGTCACGTCGTTGACAGCCAGAGCGCCCACGCCGTCGGCGTCCGGCCGATAGATGCAGGGCTTGCCGTCGATCTCCTTCAGCCTGTAATAGCGGATGATTGCGTTTGCGGCCTTCTTTTGAAAGTATTTGCAAAGCCAGGCCTTCACGTCCGCTTTGGTGCTGCAGCCCTCGAGGGCGAGGGGATAATAGGCACCCATGCCGTCGGCGGTCGGAATCCGGGCGTCCCAGTCTCTGATGCGCACGAATTTGTTCATCGCTTTGTAGGTTTGCGCAAAACGCTTGACGGCATCGCTTTTCGTGATGCGCGTGGAAAGGCTGATCTTGCGATAGGGGCCGCAGACCAGATCTGTGCCGTCCCAGCGCAGGGCGCGCACGGCGTAATAATAGGTTTTGCCGTTTTTGAGCCCCGTGTCGGTATAGCCGGGGTCGGGCTGGACAATGATCGACTGGAAGGAACCGGTCTTGCCGGTGGTGCTGCGCAAAACCTGATAGGCTCTGGCGCCTTCAACGGCGTCCCAGTTCAGCACAAGCTGCCGCGCCTTTTTGCCGGTGGAAATCGTGAGGTTGCCGACGGGGGACAGGGTGAAGTCGGCCGCCCCCGCCGCGGGTGCGGCAAGCAGGCACAGCGCCGCAAGCACCAGCAAAACGCAGAGGAAACGGGAAGGTCTTTTCATGAAAAGCGCTCCTTTCGGGTTTGGCATGCCGCTGTGCACACCTGCTTATGCGCCGATCTTCTGATAGGCATAGGTTGTGACGCTCTTGCCGTAGCTGCCGGAAAAGACATATTTTGTCAGGTTGCCGGCTTTGTCGTAGGCGTAGGCTTCGGTCATCCTGTCGGTGCCGTCGGTGCCCTTCGAGACCGTGACCTCCTTCAGCAGGCGGCCCTTCTTGTCAAAGGTATAGGCAGTGGTGGTTTTGGCGTTGTAATCGGCCGATTTTTCCGTGACCGTCTGTTTGATGCGGTTGCCGTCTGCGTCATAGGTGTTGACGAAGACGACGGAACGGCGGCTGCCGTCGTCCTGGGTCGATTTGAACACTTCCTTTGTCACGTTGCCGTGCTTGTCATAGGCATAGGTTGTCACGTCGCGGTTTGCGGCGGTATAATCGCCGTTGACAAAGGAATATGTTTCGGTCATCTTGACGCAGCGGTTCTTTTCGTCATAGACCGAAACATAGGACCGCTTTTCCACGGAGCCGTAGCGATCCTTGTCGACCATGGACTTCTTCGTTTCGTTGCCGTTTTTGTCATAGGCATAGGTCGTTGTGTACCTGCTCTGGGTGTTGTCTTCATAGGACTGCGTCCGGACTTCCTTTGTCAAAAGGCCGCTTTTGCTGTAGGTACAGGTCGTGACTTCCTCGCAGTCGTCGTAGTAGGCAAGCGCCTTTGTGAGCTTTCCGGCCTTGTTATAGGCATAGGTGCGCGTGGTCTGATAGACCGAGTTGTCTTCATAAACGGTGTTGCGGATTTCCGTCGTCACCTTGCCCTTGGCGTTGTTGACATAGGTTGTGGTGATGATACAGTCGTTTTCATAAATGACCTCTTTCACCAGATTGCCCTTCTTGTCATAAGCCCATGTTGTGGTGACCGAACCGGAATAGCCGTCGCCTTTGCTGGTTTCCACTTCCTTCACAAGCTGGCCGCGGTTGTTATAGGCCCAGACAATGCTGTGGGTGTTGCCCTCCGGGCTGCGATAGACTTCCTTTGTGCGGACATAGCCTTTGGCGATGCCGAAAGTTTCGTCTCTGGCGTCGCCCTCCTCGCTCGCCGGAAACGCGAACGCCGCAGCCGCACAGCTGAAAAGCAGAAGGACGGCAAGCAAAACGGCCAAAATACGGTGGATGGTTTTCATAAGTCTTTCTCCTTTCGGGTTTTCTCGGTTTCATCATACCATATTCCAAAGCGGAAAACAAGCGTTTTTTCCGGGAAAAACGACTGTTGATGTTGCACAAAGGAAATGCGGCTTTCTTTGCCGAAACGGAGAAAAACAAAGCGGCGCATTGACTTTCCGGACAAAAAAGGGTACGATAATCTCAGAACAACCGAAAGGCGGTATGTAAGATGAAACGATGGAAAAAAGCAATCCTTTATTTCTTGTGCGCAGCGTGTGCGCTGTTGCCGTGCGCGCTCGGCGCCGCGGCGGAAGGCGAGAGCAAAACCGTGTCGCTTTTGTGTTATAACGTGGCCGGTCTGCCGAATCTCGACGCGCTGACGGGCAAGCCCGACGCGCCCAACGTGGCGATGAACCAGACGCTGCTTGGCCGCCAACTGGACAAAAGCGCCTATGACGCGATCGCCGTGCAGGAGGACTTCAACTACCATTGGTATCTTGAAGACGAGCTGAAGAGCTATGCCTACAAGACGAACCACACCGGCGGTGTGCCCGGCGGCGACGGTCTCAACGTGTTTTCGCGCGTGCCGGTCTATAACGAAACGCGCACGACCTGGGACAAGCTCTACGGCGTGATTGACGACGGCGCGGACGAGATGACCCCGAAGGGGATTCTCTATACTGTGCTCGACTTCGGTGACGGCATTCTGGTCGATCTCTATAACATCCATGCCGACGCCTATGGCGATGCGGGCTCCTGCGCGGCGCGGCGCGACAATTTCCGTCAGCTGGCGGAAGCAATCCAAAAGCGCGGCACCGACCGTCCCGTGATTGTGACCGGCGATTTCAACGCCTCGATCCACCAGGGCGATCATGACGACGGTCTGTATGAGCTGCTCTATGTCGGCTGCGGCCTGAAGGACGCCTGGGTGGAGCTGCACAACGGCGGCAATTATGAAAACTTTGACGAATGGGAAGCCTCCGTCGGCGGCGGCTGGCCGAACTATTGGGGCGTGTGGGATTCGCTGGAAAAGTTCCTCTATCGCGACGGCGGCGGCGTCAGGCTGGAAGCGACCGCGTTCGCCTACAAGGAATTTCAGAACAACGACGGCGTGAGCATCTCCGACCACAAGGCGGCTGAGGCGACTTTTACCTTCACCAAGACGGAAGATTTCGCCGAAAGCGAAGCGACGCTGACCGTGACGCCCGCGCCGAAAAAACACGAATTCATCCTCAAGAAGCTGTTCTATATTCTTCTTGACCTGATCAAGGGCCTTGCACATCTGGATGAAGTGAAGGCCTATCTCGGCATCAAATAAACCAAAAGGGGCGTGTTTCTATGCAGGGAGACTATCTGACCGGGCTCATGCGCCATCTGCAGAGAACCGTGCGTACCACGGCGCCGGTGATCGGCAAGCTGCGCTGGCCGGGGATCGGCGGCGCCGTGGATCACAAAACCGACAAAACGAACTATCCCTTTGTCTTTGTCCACGGCTTTTTCGGCTGGGGCCAATATGACAAGGGCGCCAAATCGCTGACTTATTGGGGTATGTTTTCCGGCGACCTGATCGAGAAAATCAACCGCTCGGGCTTTTGTGCCGTTGCGGCCTCGGTCGACACGGTCGGCTCCGCGTGGGACCGCGCGTGCGAGCTCTATGCCCAACTGACCGGCACGCGGGTCGATTACGGCAAAGCCCACAGCGAACGGTTCGGCCATCCGCGTTACGGCAAAGATTACACCGGCCGCGCGCTGCTGCCCGCGTGGGACGGCGAACACAAGATCAACCTGATCGGCCACAGCTTCGGCGGCCCCACCAGCACGCTGTTTGCCTCGATTCTGACCTACGGCGCCGTGGAGGAGATTGCCGCCACGACCGACGGCACGCTCTCGGAGTTCTTCAAGGGCGGCAAAACAGGCTGGATCTATTCGATCACGGGGATTTCCGCGGCCTTCAACGGCACCACGCTGGCCATGAACCACCAGGCGCTCAAAGAGATTGGCGATTATCTCAACGCGCAGGTCGACGGCAAATATGCCTGGCTGCCCGATGCGGTTCGCGCGGTGCCGAAGAAGCTGAGCGATTTCTGGTTCGGAAAGATGGCGAACGTGGCCTCTGGCGAGGTGGCCGCGCCCGACACCGGCCTTTGGGATATGGATCCCGACCAGTCCGTGCTGCTCAATCAGTCGATCCGCACCGTGCCGGACATCTACTATTTTTCGGTGCCCCACGACGCCACAAGGCAAAGCGACGACGGCACCCACCGCGTGCCGGACCGGCGCATCTGCGACAGCTTCTTCATCCCGCTGGTCTATGTGCTCGGCCATACAGACACCGTCACGAAGGGCGGTTTGGTGCTCGACAAGCGCTGGCAGCCGAACGACGGTTTGGTCAACACGATTTCGGAGACCGCGCCGTTCGACAAAGAGAGCGACACCGTGGACGCGCCGCCGTCGCCCGCGCTGGCGGAAAAAGGCTTTTCCAAGGGTGTCTATCATGTGTTCCCGACCCTGCCCGGCGCCCATATGGTGCTGCTCGGCAACGTCTTTTCACGCACCAGCGCCGGCACGGCGTATCTGTACGGGTTAATGAGCATGATCAATGCGTTGTAAGATGGTCAGAAGCCGGATAGCCAGAAACCAGAAATCAGAAATCAGAAACCAGAAACCAGAAAAACAGAATGGAGAAAAAAGAAGAGGCTTGCGCAGCCCCTTCTTTCTTATTTCTCTGTTTTCTGGCCCTCTGGCTATCTGGCTATCTGGCTTCTGGCTATCTGGCTTCCGTCCTTCTGCCGTCACCCCATTGCAAAATGCTCCACGTCGATGAATGTGTAGGCGATGCCCTCTTCGTCATAGGTGCTGATTGTGCCGACCATCGAGATGGAGGTGTAGGGCTCAATCTTTTCGGGCACCTCGTCGCCGTAGAATTCAATGCCCCACGCGGCGCAGCAGCCGGTTTCGTCATAGCCGAGCACATAGTTGTAATACTTGCCGGTCGGCTCGTAGTAGGTCTGGTCATAGACGCCGGTCACGCGGATGCGCTTGCCGAGGTAGGACGACGGATCCTGATTGATTGCCGTCATCTGGGCCGTGACCATGTTGTTGTTGAGATTCACGGTGTCGATATCCACGTCATAGTCCGCCAGCTTGGCCGCGGCGGCCTCCTGGGCCTGCTCGTTTTCGCTCACGGCGAGCGAGGACGTGGTCGCGTCGCCGCTGTTGTCCGGCACGGAGATCGGCGCGCCGCTGTCGGACGTGTCCGTGATCTGATCCACGTTGTCGCTCGGCGGCGCAGTGGTGCCGGTCGGGGCGGGCTGCGTCTGGCCGCTGCCGCAGGCGCAAAGCGCGCACGCGAGCAGACAGGCGAGAAGAATGGCTGTCAGTTTTTTCATGAGTTTCTGCCTCCTTTAATCAGGTCAATGATAACGCAAACAAGAAATACCGCGAGATCCGCCGCCACAATCGTGGAGCCGACCGGCGTGCCGAAGAGAATCGAGATCAGAATACCTGTCAGCGCGCAGCAGACCGAAATGACCGCCGCGCTGATAATCACGCCGCGGAAGCTCTTGAACAGCCGCATGCCGCACAGGGCCGGAAACACGATCAGCGCCGAGATCAGGAGTGCGCCCACAAGGTTCATCGAAAGCACAATGACCACAGCGGTGATGACCGCCAGCAGCATATTGTACATCGAAGCTTTGGTGCCGGTGGCGCGGGCGAACGATTCGTCGAACGTCACGGCGAAAATCTTGTTATAGAAGAAGATATAGACGAAGATGACAACCGCCGCCAAAACGGCGCACAGCACAACGTCGCTTTTTTTCAGCGTCAGGATCGACGTGGAGCCGAACAAGATGGCGCATACGTCTCCGCTCAGATTCGCGCTTTTGTTTTTGAAAATGTTGAGCAGAAGATAGCCCAGAGCGAGCGACGACACCGAAAGCATCGCCACGGCCGCGTCGCCCTTGAGCTTGCCGCCGCTGCGCAGCAGCAGCACCGCCGAGACGACCGTGACCGGCAGCGTCAGCCAGATCGGCGCGATTGAAAACAGCATGGCCACCGTCATGGCGCCGAACGCCATGTGCGACAGGCCGTCGCCGATCATGGAATAGCGCCGCAGCACCAGCGTGACGCCCAGCAGCGCCGCGCACAGCGCCACCAGCACGCCCACGACAAGGGCAAAC
>JAEEGL011320854.1_pt1 | contig 16503 bp, 15 predicted proteins | sample 9134231 | NCBI WGS metagenome assembly JAEEGL01 (sample SAMN16246548, study PRJNA631951) | gut metagenome | biome: gut microbiome; feature: rumen; material: fiber-attached | host: Bos | place: Iran: Karaj | collected 2018-10
GATTATGTACTGGACTCTGGCTTTTAGGCCCAGATCATTCTTATAGTTGTCATATCCTATGTTATATGCTATGGATAACAGAGGCTTGTCAGATATCAGGTCGTTTATCTCGTCCACGACAGCAGGGACTATCTTTGGTTTTACAGCCATTATCACAAGATCGGAAGAAAGACACAGATCTTCAGCTGATGAAACTGTGCATATGCCTGTTTTTTCAGAGATGTCGTCAAGCCTTTTCATGTTAACATCGAAAGCTGACACGTCCGAGGGCTTTATAAAGCCTGATTTCAGCACTCCGCTAAGGATAGCGAATGCCATGTTGCCCATACCTATAAATCCGATTTTCATATCCTTTTCCATCTGAAGAACAGAGCTCCTTATTTCAGTTTAATCCATGTTAGCAAAGACGCCCATGCAAGTCAATAAACGGAAAATCCACAAACTTTTCTTTTCATTTTCCGATTGACCGTTTTTTCGATAGACAAACATGTCCCTGGTAATTAAAATCTATTTAGAAACGGAGGTAACTGTTATGGAACAGATAAAAGTAGGCATTTTAGGTTACGGAAATATCGGAAAAGGCGTTGAATATGCGGTTTCCCAGAATCCCGATCTTAAGCTCAAAGCTGTATTTACAAGGAGGGATCCCTCAAAGGTAATTACGATGGGAGCTCCGGTATACAGCGTTTCTGAGATCGAAGACTTCAGGGATAAGCTTGATGTGCTGATTCTGTGCGGCGGTTCAGCGACCGATCTGCCTGAACAAGGACCTCATTATGCGTCGATGTTCAATACCGTAGACAGTTTCGACACTCATGCAAAGATACCCGAGTATTTCAGTGATGTCGATAAGGCGGCATCAGTGTCCTCACACACATCCCTGATCTCTATAGGCTGGGATCCGGGTCTGTTTTCGCTTATGAGATACTTGGGAGAGTCCGTACTGCCGGAGGGCAGCAATTATACCTTCTGGGGAAAAGGCGTGAGCCAGGGGCATTCCGATGCTATAAGAAGGATAGCCGGCGTAAAGGATGCAAGACAGTATACAGTACCCGTACCTGAGGCTGTTGAAGCCGTAAGAAGCGGTTCCAATCCTTCGCTTACCACAAGGCAGAAGCATACACGTGAATGTTTCGTCGTTGCCGAGGAAGGCGCTGACAAAGCCAGGATAGAAAAAGAGATCAAGGAGATGCCTAACTATTTTGACGAGTATGATACCTCGGTCACTTTCATTACGGAAGAGGAGATGAAGAGGGATCATTCCGAGATGCCTCACGGCGGATTTGTCATAAGGAGCGGGAAGACCGCGGACGGAAGAAATGAGATCATGGAATTCAGTCTCAGCCTTAAGAGCAACCCGCAGTTCACCGCGAGCGTACTCGTCGCATATGCCAGGGCATGCGTGAAGCTGAACCGTATGGGAATGACAGGCGCAAAGACGATTCTTGATGTCCCGCCGGTACTGCTTTCCCCGATGAGACCCGAAGATATACTTAAGGGGATCATGTGATCTTACCCATGTTTTTTACTGATCCGGTCAGGAGATTTTTGTTCACTGATTAGTAATAATGTAGACATTGCGAAATAAGGCATTGTGTGATATGATAACTATCGGCTCTTTTTGCCGATAGTTATTTTGTTAATGATGATCATTTGGAGGATATAAAATGGCAAGCTTTAAGGAACTTGAGAAGAACAAGGTTCAGGTCGAATTTGAGATCGACGGTGAAACATTCCGTGACGCGATTCAGAAGGCATATATCAGGGAAAGAGGAAGATATTCTGTTCCCGGATTCAGAAGAGGCAAAGCCCCGAGGCACATCATAGAGATGAACTACGGTGAGTGGGTATTCATGGATCCCGCTATCAACGACACTTTTCCCGCAGCATACTCGAAAGCAATAGAAGAGCTCGGGATCGATGCTGTTTCACAGCCCGAGAATCCTGTCCTCAATTCTGTAAGCGCTCAGGACGGAGTAAAGATCACTGTTGATGTCTATACAAAACCCGATGTAGAGCTTGGCCAGTACAAAGGACTCGAGGTCGAACTCGAAAAGACCGTAGTCACCGATGAGGATGTAGAGAAGGAGCTCAACAGGAGAGCAGATCAGAACGCGCGTTTTGTCGATGTTGAAAGACCCGCTCAGCTGGGCGACAGGGTAGTCCTCGACTATTCCGGAAGTGTAGACGGCGTCAAATTTGACGGCGGTACTGCGGAAGCACAGAACCTCGATCTCGGTTCGGGTCAGTTCATTCCCGGCTTTGAGGATCAGTTAGTCGGTATGACCGCCGGCCAGGAAGGCGAGATCAATGTCAAGTTCCCCGATGAGTATCATTCAGAAGAGCTTTCGGGAAAAGATGCCGTATTTGCTGTCAAGATCATTTCCGTCAAGGAAAAGCAGGTCCCTGAGATCAACGACGATTTCGCTCAGGATGCGTCGGAATTCGATACTCTTGAAGAGTTCAAGCAGGATATAAAGAACAATCTTGAAAAACAGGCTGAATCATCTTTCAGATACAGGCTCGAGGATATGGCTGTCCAGAAAGCCGTTGACAACGCATCGTGCGATATACCCGAATGCATGATCAACGATCAGATCGATTACCAGATGCAGCAGATGGAATATCAGATGCGTTACCAGGGCATCAACTTCGATGATTATGTAAAGCAGGTCGGTTCGACCCGCGAGCAGATGAGAGACGGCTTCAGGCCTTCCGCAAGAAGGAGAGTCATGAGCCAGCTCGTTCTGGAAGCTATAAAGGATGCAGAGAAAGTCGAGCTTTCGGATGAGGATGTCGACAATGCGATAAAGGAAATGGCTGAAGCTTCAGGCAAGGAATTTGAAGATTACAAAAAGACCGTTTCCGATGAAGAACTCAACTATATCAAGGACAGAGCTCTTTATGACAAAGTGATCAAGGTCATTACTGACAGCGCAGTACTCACTTCAAAAGGAGAAGAATCGGATAAATGACAAATTACGTACCCATAGTCGTAGAACAGACAAACCGCGGCGAAAGAAGCTATGACATATATTCAAGACTCTTAAAGGACAGGATCATATTCCTTTCCGGAGAGATCAATGATATCACCGCCGATCTCGTCGTTGCGCAGCTTATATTCCTTGAGGCCGAAGATCCCGATAAGGATATCTTCATGTATATCAACAGCCCCGGCGGAGTTATAAGTTCAGGTATGGCTATATATGATACCATGCAGTATATCAAATGCGATGTTTCTACCATCTGCATCGGTATGGCTGCATCGATGGGAGCATTCCTTCTTGCCGCAGGCGCAAAGGGCAAGAGGAAAGCGCTTCCCAACAGCGAGATCATGATCCATCAGCCTCTTGGCGGAGCTCAGGGTCAGGCAACAGACATAGAGATACAGGCTAATCATATCATCAGCCTTAAGAAAAAGATGAATTCCATACTTTCAGCCAGAACAGGGAAACCCCTTGAAGTAATCTCCGCGGATACCGAAAGGGATAACTACATGACTGCTGAAGAGGCACTTGAATACGGGATCATCGATGAGATCATCGCACCTAGAAGATAAACATTTCAGGGAGAAACATGGCTAAATCAGACGATAAGGCAATAAAATGTTCTTTTTGCGGCAAACCACAGGATCAGGTCAGGCGGCTAATCGCCGGACCTGATGTGTATATATGTGACGAATGTGTCGAGCTCTGCAATGAGATAATGGAGGAAGACTACCATTCTCACGCCGACGACCTTCCCGATCTTGCTGATATCCCAAAGCCAAAGGATATCGTCAGGATGCTCGATGAATACATAATCGGACAGGAAAAAGCAAAAAAGTTCCTTTCCGTCGCAGTATACAATCACTATAAGAGGATTCTGTCTCCCGAAAAGATTGATGCTTCCGTTGAGCTCCAGAAGAGCAATATTCTTCTTTTGGGACCGACGGGATGCGGGAAGACATATCTGGCACAGACACTTGCGAAGATACTGGATGTACCTTTTGCCATTGCTGACGCAACGACCCTTACAGAGGCCGGTTATGTAGGCGAGGATGTGGAGAATATCCTTTTAAGGCTCATACAGGCTGCTGATTACGATATAGACAAGGCGGAAAGAGGCATAGTCTATATAGATGAAGTGGACAAGATAGCCAGAAAGAGCGAGAATCCCTCTATAACAAGAGACGTTTCCGGTGAAGGTGTCCAGCAGGCGCTCCTTAAGATCCTTGAGAGCACGGTCGCCTCAGTTCCTCCCCAGGGAGGAAGGAAGCATCCCCAGCAGGAGATGATACAGATCGATACCACGAATATACTGTTCATCTGCGGAGGAGCTTTCTCCGGACTTGAGAATATCATCGAAAACAGGATAGGAAGAAAATCCCTCGGATTCGGAGCTGACGTCAGGACAAAGGCTGAAAAGGATCTTGGCGAGCTGTATGAGGAGCTTATGCCGGAGGACCTTCTCAAGTACGGTCTTATCCCTGAATTCATCGGAAGAGTTCCCGTAGTAGTCACGCTTGAAGGACTTGATGAGGAAGCTCTCGTCAGGATACTGAAAGAGCCAAAGAACGCTCTTACAAGACAGTATATAAGGCTGCTTGAGATGGACGACGTCGATCTGGAATTTGACGACGATGCCCTTGTAGAGATAGCCAGACAGGCAAAGGAAAGAAATACCGGCGCCAGGGGACTGAGAAGCATCATGGAGAACCTGATGATGGATATCATGTATGAGATCCCGTCAAGGAGCGATGTGACTAAATGCGTGATAACAAAGGATGTCGTTCTCAATAAGAACAAACCCCTTCTGATAAGCGCATGATATCATTATTCCTGATATAATGACCAAGGTCCTTTTGCCCGATCAAGAGGACCTTGTTGCTTTTTCAAAGTTCATGCCGATTGAACATGAACTGTACGTATTGTATAATTTTCTATAGCAAGAATACATTTTTTGATACTGCAAATCTCTTTTTACGAAAGGTTTTAAATATGGAAAACTACTCGAATCTGCTGCCGATGGTACCTTTAAGAGGACTTGTCATATTCCCTTCGACGGTCGCTAATTTCGAAGCTATAAGGGATTTCTCGGTCTCTGCACTGGAACAGGCCATGAAGGCCGACCGTTCCGTTTTTCTCGTTATGCAGAAGGACATGTCCAATAACACCATCGACAGGAACAATCTTTATGAGATAGGCGTTATTGCAAAGATAAGATACATTCTCCGCCTTCAGAAGGGCCTTGTGCGCGTAATGGTCGAAGGCATAAGAAGAGCTCGCCTCGTAAATATCGAGTTCAACGGGAGCTACTATATCTCAGAAGTGACCGATTACGGGACAGGCATAGAGGACCAACAGAAGGCCGACGCCTATATGCGCAGCATCATAGAAGCGATCGACGATTATGCGGCCGTATCAGACAGGATCAATCCCGATTTTGCTTTCTCTATAAGGAACATCAAATCGCTTGACAGGATGATCGACACCTGCGCCGTCAATATAATCGACATAATCGACCAGAAACAGGAGATACTTGGCACGGAGTCCCTTGAGGAACGCGCTGAGAAGATGATCAGATTCATCGATACCGAGACCCAGATATTCATGATCGAAAAAGACATAAATATGAGGACAAGGCAGCAGATCGACAAGTATCAGCGCGAAGCCTACCTCAGGGAACAGCTGAAATCCATACAGGATGAGCTTTCCGGCGGAGAGATGTCCGAGATAGATGAATACAGGAAAAAGGTCGAAGCTCTTCCTCTAAGCGAAGGAGACATGGAAAAGCTCAACAGAGAGCTCGATAAGATGGCGTCGATGAGCTCAAGCTCACCTGACTATAATGTCTCAAGATCGTATATCGACTATATAGTTTCACTCCCTTACGGGAAGTACACGACCGATAATCTCGATATCGTAAATGCCGAGGAAGTCCTTAACAGGGATCATTTCGGCCTTGAAAAGGTAAAGGAAAGGATACTTGAGTTCCTTTCGGTAAGAGCTCTCAACAAGGGAAAACAGGGTTCCATAATCTGCTTTGCCGGTCCTCCCGGAGTCGGCAAGACTTCGATCTCAAGATCTATAGCTGAAGCGCTCGGAAGGAAATTCGTCCGTATGTCCCTTGGCGGTGTGCACGATGAGGCCGAGATAAGAGGACACAGAAGAACATATATCGGAGCCATGGCTGGACGTATCATAGCGGGCATAAAGGAAGCAGGTACAATGAACCCGGTATTCCTTCTTGATGAGATCGACAAGATGGCAAACGATTTCAGGGGCGATCCGGCTTCCGCAATGCTCGAAGTGCTGGATCCCACGACAAATACCGCTTTCAACGATCATTATCTTGATATAGCCTTTGATCTTTCCGATGTCATTTTCTTAACAACGGCCAATGATATAAACTCAATCCCCAGACCGTTATATGACCGTATGGAGATCATCGATATATCAGGATACACCTCATATGAGAAATTTGAGATCGCCAAGAGGCATATCATACCCAAGCAGATAAAACTCAACGGCCTCTCTTCCAAGATACTGAAAATAGAGGATTCTGCTATAAACAGCGTTATATCCGGATATACCTATGAGAGCGGTGTGAGAGAGCTTGAGAGGAATATCGAAAAGATATGCAGGATAGCAGCAAAGGAAGTTATAAGGGACAATAGGAAGAGGATCACCGTTAAGGAAAAGAATATCGAGAAATATCTCGGCAAGCAGAAGTTCAGAGACACGAGCCTTCCTAAAGAAGATACCGTCGGAGTCGTCTGCGGGCTTGCATGGACGAGCGGCGGCGGAGCAGTGATGCCTGTCGAAGCTATAGTGCTGTCAGGCGGTGGATCCCTTGAGCTTACAGGGCAGCTTGGCGATGTCATGAAAGAAAGCGCTAAGATAGGCGTATCCCTGTTAAGGAGCTGCGCTTCGAAATACGGCATCGATGCAGGATTTGCAAAGAACAACGATATCCATCTGCACGTCCCTGAAGGTGCTGTTCCGAAAGATGGTCCTTCAGCAGGCATAACGATGTGTCTCAGCATGCTTTCGGCGCTTTCCGGCAGAAAGGTAAGGCATGACATCGCAATGACCGGTGAGCTCACTCTTACGGGAAGGGTGCTTCCGATCGGAGGCCTTAAGGAAAAGTCACTTGCCGCTCTCCGCGCAGGCATTCACACCATCATCATCCCCAAAGATAACGTAAGAGACCTTGATGAGATCCCGGACGAAGTAAAGGATCAGATCAGGTTCATACCTGTCTCTGCTTTTGATGAGGTAGTAAGAAAAGCCCTGGAGAAAGCCTGATGATAATAAAGAAAGCCGAGTTTTTAAGGAGCATCAAGACAAAAGACCAGCATTTCAATAAGGTCACTCCCGAGATCGCATTCGTCGGGAAATCCAATGCCGGCAAGTCTTCCCTTATAAACTACCTGACAAACAACGGAAAGCTTGCGAGAGTATCCAAACAGCCCGGAAAGACACGTCTTATCAATTATTTTATGATAAACGATTCGTTCTATATGGTCGACCTTCCCGGGTACGGATATGCGAAAGCCTCACGTGAAGAGCAGAAGAGCTGGGATGAGATGATGTACGGTTATTTCGATAAATCCCAGGATCTGCTGAAATGTGTGTTTATCCTTATAGATATCAGAAGGGATATTTCCGAAGAGGATAAAGCGGCTGTTGCTCTTATCGAAAGCTTTGCCATCCCTTACTGTGTCATTGCAACGAAAGCTGACAAAATTTCTAAATCGAAACGCTTTAATGAGATGATGAGGATAAGAAGGAATCTTCCCACATCATTTTCATACAATATCATCGCAGTTTCCTCTCTTGAAAAGATAGGAAAGGATGATGTACTTAAGGAGATCGAAAGGCTTTTACAGGATAAATGAGGATATTTGCAATTTCCGACCTGCATCTTGACGGAAATCAGAATAAATCCATGGAGGTCTTCGGAAGCCATTGGGCAGGCCATTGGGAGAAAATCAGGAATAACTGGAAAGCCGTAGTCAGTGAAGAAGACTATGTCCTTGTTTCAGGTGATATAAGCTGGGCTATGAAGCTCGATGATGCTGTCTCTGATTTCGAACAGATGAGAGAGCTTCCGGGCAATATAGTCATGATAAAGGGAAATCATGACTTCTGGCATGATTCTCTGTCAAAGACCGTGAACGCCCTGCCTGAAAGGATGTATTTCCTGCAGAATGACACGATAGTAGCAGGTGAGTATACTATAGCGGGAACAAGGCTCTGGAAACAGCGTAATGAAGAGGGCTTTACTGATGAGGACGAAAAGATCTATCAGAGAGAACTTATCCGTCTGAAGCTGAGTCTGGACAGGACACATGGGAAAAAGACGATAGTGATGACCCATTATCCGCCGTATTCTGTTAAGAAAGAGAGCACCGAATTCACTGACCTTATATCTAAGTACAATGTCGAGAAAGTGATATTCGGACATATACACGGATTCATAAGACCTGACCTGAAAAAAAGCTCTGATGACAAGATCTCTTCCGCGTCGTTTGAAGCGACTATAGATGGGATCCCGTACATCCTTACTTCCTGCGATTACATCGATTTTACTCCGGTACAGTTGTTTTAAAAACGACTGTACCTTTCTTTTTTATTGATGTTTATTCCGAATGATGTAAACATTTGCATGTTGTGATATAATGTTATTTGGTTAATTATGAAATCAAATGATCTATGCTATAAAATTTGGAGGGTATTATGAAAACGAAAGCAGTAAGGATCTATGGTGTTGATGATTTAAGACTTGAAGAATTTGAACTTCCTCAGATAAAAGACGATGAGATACTTGCCAAGATAATTTCAGACAGTATCTGTATGAGCACATACAAATTAGCTAAGCAGGGCAAGAACCATAAACGTGCTCCTAAGGATATAGATGTTAATCCCTGTATCGTAGGCCATGAGTTCTGCGGTGAGATAATCGAAGTAGGCAAAAAGTGGCAGGATAAATTCACTCCCGGAATGAAATTCAGCATCCAGCCCAATATAAACCCCAACACGACGCTCTATTCCCCCGGATACTCTTATCAGTACTGCGGCGGTGATTCACAGTATGCTATAATCCCCGCTCGCGCCATGGAAGTCGACGCTCTTCTTCCTTACGATAACGATGTTTTCTACTTCGGATCGCTAGCAGAGCCTATGAGCTGCATAGTTGGCGGATTCCATTCCAACTATCATACGACTCCCGGTGTATACGAGCACAGGATGGGTATCGTTGAGGGCGGAAACTGCGCTATTCTTGCAGGCGTCGGACCTATGGGCCTCGGAGCTATAGACTATGCTCTTCATTGTGACAGGAGACCGGGACTTCTGGTCGTTACCGATATCGATGACGCAAGACTTGAAAGAGCAGCCAGGATATACACTGTCGAGCATGCAAAGGAATGCGGTGTAGATCTTCATTACGTGAATACAAGAGACCCCGAGAGCATCAAGGGCATCATGGATCTTACCGGTGGGAAAGGATACGATGACGTATTCGTTTATGCTCCTGTAAGACCTGTTGTAGAACAGGGCGTCAGCCTGCTTGGTTTTGACGGATGCCTGAATTTCTTTGCCGGACCTACAGACACATCGTTCTCCGCTATGTTCAATTTCTATAACGTACATTACGCTGCACAGCATATCTGCGGCAACTCCGGCGGAAATACCGATGACATGATCGAATCCATCAACATGATGAACGAAGGCCTGATCAATCCTTCCGCTATGATCACACACGTCGGAGGACTTGATGCGGCAGCAGAAACGACGATCAATCTGCCCAAGATACCCGGCGGAAAGAAACTCATATACACACATATCTCGATGCCTCTCACAGCTATAGATGATTTCGAAAAGCTCGGAGAGACCGACCCGCTTTTCAAAAAGCTTGCTGAGATCGTAAAAGAGAATAACGGATTATGGTGCGCAGACGCAGAGAAATATCTGCTTGCAAATGCGAAGACACTGTGATCACCTGTTAATTGGAGGAACCAACTTTTGAGAATATTCAATTCTATGACAAGAACAAAACAGGAATTCGTTCCTGTTCATCCCGGTGAAGCCAGGATATATGCATGCGGTCCTACCGTATACAATTATTTCCATATTGGCAACGCCAGACCATTCATAGTATTTGATACTCTGCGCCGTTATCTTGAATACAGAGGATACAAAGTGACTTTCGTCCAGAATTTCACTGACGTCGATGACAAGATGATCAACAATGCAGCGGAGCAGGGGATAACTGTTAAGGAATTAGGCGAAAAGTTCATCAAAGAGTATTTTGTTGACGCAAAAGGCCTTAACATCAAGCCCGCTACAGTACATCCGCGAGCTACTGAGCATATTAAGGAGATCATTGACCTTATACAGAAGCTGATCGACAACGGTCATGCTTATGTTGCTGAAAACGGCGACGTGTATTACGATACCGAATCTTTCAAGGGATACGGAAAGCTTTCCGGACAGAGGCTGCAGGATCTTGAGATGGGTGCAAGGATCGAAGTCAATGATATTAAGAAGAACCCCATGGATTTTGCTTTATGGAAGGCTAAAAAACCAGGGGAGATCTCCTGGGACAGCCCGTTTTCCGAAGGCAGGCCCGGCTGGCATATCGAATGCTCAGCAATGAGTATGAAATATCTCGGCGACGAGATCGATATCCACGGCGGCGGTGAAGATCTCAAATTCCCGCATCACGAGAATGAGATCGCCCAGAGTGAAGGCGCTACAGGCAAGCAGTTTGCAAAATACTGGATGCATAACGGATTCATCAAGGTCAATAACGAAAAAATGAGCAAATCTCTCGGTAACTTCTTTACCGTGCGCGATATTTCTCAGAAATATGACCTTCTCGCTGTACGTCTGTTCATGCTGTCCTCACAGTACAGAAATCCAATAAACTTCTCCGACGATCTGATCAAGCAGGCAGATACTGCTCTTGAAAGGATCAATAACTGCCGTGCTCTTCTGAAATATGTAGCTGGCCTCGGCCGTTCCGGCGAATCCTTCGATCTTTCAGATTCGAGACAGAAGTTTATAGACGCTATGGACGACGATCTTAATACAGCTGATGCCATTGGTGTCATCTTTGATCTTGTTACAAAGGCTAACACAGCTTTTTCAGGAAACGGGGATTCCGAGAGTGCAGCTAAAACACTTTCTCTCCTTGATGAGCTTCTTGATGTGCTTGGGCTTATAAGAGAAGAAGACGATTCTATCCCTGAAGAGGTTCAGAAACTCGTTGATGAGAGGACTGAAGCGAGAAAGAACAGGGATTGGGCAAAAGCCGATTCTTTAAGAGACCTGATCAAAGAGAAAGGATATGAACTGAAAGACTCCAAGGACGGAGTCCAGATCATAAAGATTTGATATGAATAATTCCGATGCTTTTATCAATTCCTATTTTGCGATATTCGATCTGATACTCGGCGGATACTTCCTTGTCGGAGCAATAACGGGCAAAGGCGGCATTTACAAGAGTGATCTTCCTGAGAAGGTAAAACCCGAGATGGATAAATTCTTAAGGACATTCCTTTTCATCATCGGACCTCTTCTTATCGCAGGTGCAGCCCTTGAATACTTCAAGGTATTCGGGAGGACCGGATCGATTGTAATGTTCATAATCGAGATCATTGCTTTTGTGGTATTTGTGATACTGTACAAAAGAAAGTACAATCAGCTGTTTTCAAAAGCTGTGAACGTACCCAAAAAAAAATAATTTGACCGGATCTAAAACCCTGTTTTCACTTGATAAATCGGTGTAAAACAGGGTTTTCCCTTCTTGTTGATATGATCCTTTAAGGCATGTCGATTATTGTCAGCACTGATCACTTGTGTTATACTTGTAAACGAAAAAATTGAATCGAGGGTTTTTACGATGCATTCAGAATATGGCGATATAAAGATCTTTGCCGGAAGCTCCGGAATGAGCTTTGCACAGAAAATGTGCAAGTATTTGGGAGCAGAACTCGGAAAATCTGAGGTGATTCACTTCTCGGACGGAAATATATTTATTCGAATCCTTGAAACAGTAAGAGACAAAGATGTTTTTATCGTTCAGCCTATCGGTTTGGATCCGAACAATGAGCTTGTAGAACTGCTTTTCTGGGAAGATGCATTCAGAAGGGCAAGTGCTAGTTCGATCACTGCGATCGTTCCTTATTTCGGATATGCAAAAGGCGACAAGAAAGATGAGCCCAGGGTTTCCATTAGAGCCAGGGTATGCGCTGACTGTATAGAGGTCGAAGGTGCGGACCGCTTCGTGACTATGGATCTCCACAGTCCTCAGATTCAGGGATTTTTCAAGATCCCTTCCGATCACCTTTATTCACTTCCTATCCTTTGCGAATACATCAAGAGCCTCAATATAACAGATAATCTTGTAGTTGTATCTCCTGACGCCGGTTTTGCAAAGGATGCCAGAAAATATGCTGACTATCTCGGTACATCAGTTGCCATCGGAGAGAAGACACGTGCAGGACACGATGAAAATGCCAAGATCCTTGAGATAATCGGCAATGTTGAAGGAAAAGACTGCCTTATTGTTGACGACTTCTCAATCTCAGGTGGTACGCTGATAGATATTTCAAGAGCTCTGAAGGAAAACGGTGCAAAAAGGATACTTGCCTGTCTCGGACATAATATGTTAAGAGAAAAGGGAGTTCAGAGGATAGAGGAAAGCGACATCGAATGTGTTATAAGCACTGATACAGTCGATAATCACTTTATTCAGGGCAGCAAGAAGATGGTAACGGTTTCCGTTGCCCCTCTGTTTGCCGAAGCCGTTAAGAGAATCCATGACAGGGTCGCGATAAGCGATCTGTTCGAAGAACTGCCCCAGAAGCTTATCGATAATATCAACCAGTAAACTTTAAGAAACACAAAAGGCGATACATCAGTATCGCCTTTTTATTATGACTTCGATATAGGGGGTATATCAGAAATCCATTGCTGTCTTAAGAAAATTATGTGCAAGTTCAGGCCAGATCTGTAAAGATACGTTTACTCTTGCATCGGCACTCGGAAGAACATTTTCCCTGTGCAGTTTCATCGCTTCATCAAGGGATGAGACCTTATCGATGTCATAGAATCTGGGCTTGAATGAACCGTCATGGTTTTCAAGTTCATATCTCACGGCACTTTCATACTGACCAAGGACATATGAACAGTCATATCTGCCTTCTTTCCAGTATTCGGTCGCAAGACTCTGTCCATGATGTCCGGTCGCGAAAATGTGCAGCTCATGAAGGATCCCGTTTTTCATAAGCGCTTCATTCATGAGAAGGCTGTTTTCAACAGGAACTGCATCGTCAGGATTTGTATGCCAGATAAAACAGGGACATGTATCCTTAGTGACATTTTTCTCAACTGATGCCCAGAGCAGGTCAGCTTCGGAGGGTGATGATCCGACTATATTTTCTATAGTGCCTGCATGTTTGTACTCTCCGCTCGATATGACCGGATATGCAAGTATAAGAGCATTTGGTTTTGCAGATATCCCATCACTGCGTGTGATATCCTCATCAGCGTGTACACCGAGCGTACCTGCCAGATGACCGCCTGCTGAAAAGCCTATCGCAGCGATCTTGTCAGGATAAACTTTATATTCGCCGGCATTTGCCCTTATCATCCTCATTGCCCTTGAGACATCTTCTAACGGCTGTTTTCCAAGGTATTCACATTGTTCATCGACTCTTACGGTATACGATACAACGAATGTATTATATCCTAGTTCATAGAACTTTTCAGCGATGATGACACCTTCGGATGGTGAGACGTATATATATCCGCCTCCGGGTATTACGAGAAGACCCGGACGTTTCTTTTCATCTTCATGAACATAAGCGGTAAGGGTAGGGACCCATTCACCGGGCGTTTTATACTTGTATTCATCTTTTGAATAAAGGGGGAATGATTTCATGATCAGACCTTTCTTATGAACTTTTCTTTGCATGTCGGGCAGGTGATATTGACTTTGCCGATGCCCTTGGGGACTCTCAGAGACTTTTTGCAGTTAGGACATCTGAAATACACGTGTGTCTTTCTGTTGACGAAGCGGTTCTTCTGAAGTACGAACCAATCTCTTATCGGATTATATATTACCAGAAAACGAGTGTTCTCATAAGTCCTTCTCGCCCTGTTTTTTGAAAACATCCTGAAAAAGGCAAGTCCCAGCAGAATGAATGAAACGGTCTGCATGATAAAGTATACAAGAGGAGGAAGGAATGAGCCGATCAAGGATATGATAAGTGCGGTCGCGAGTATCGCGATATTCAGTTCATCTATTCCGTGCCTGCCTACCATAAATTGTCTTAATCTGTTCATAATCCAGCTCCGTTCGTTTCTGTATTTTATTATAGATTGAAATTATGACAAGATTATTAAGAATTTGTTGTATTTACTGTATTTACGACTTAAACCTCTAATTTGAAATAATCAGTGATTTATGTTAATATCTCTATTCGTAGAACACTTGAAATGAGGGAGATTTTTATGGAAAAGATTCATATGAATACACCGCTGGTTGAGCTTGATGGAGATGAGATGACGAGGATCATATGGAAACTCATAAAAGATGAACTTCTTTCTCCTTTCATAGATCTTAAAACTGAATACTATGATCTTGGTCTCGTTAACAGAAATGATACCGATGACAAAGTCACGGTCGACGCGGCCAATGCAATAAAAAAATACGGTGTCGGGGTTAAATGCGCTACTATAACGCCCAATGCGCAGAGAGTTAAGGAATACGATCTTAAGGAAATGTGGAAAAGCCCCAACGCAACAGTGAGATCCATCCTTGACGGGACCGTTTTCAGGACTCCTATAATTGTAAAGGGAATCTCTCCGTATATCAAAAACTGGGAAAAACCTATTACTATTGCAAGACATGCGAACGGAGACATCTATAAAGCTACTGAAGCAAAAGTAGCAGGACGTTCACATGCTGACCTAGTATATGACGATGCTTCACAAAAAGTCTCGCTTCCAGTATATGATTTCAACGACAACGGCGGGATCCTGATGGCGATGTATAATACGACAGACTCAATAACAAGTTTTGCAAGGAGCTGTTTCTCATACGCCATAGATACAAAGCAGGATCTCTGGTTCTCAACAAAAGATACCATAAGCAAAAAGTATGATCACACGTTCAAGGATATATTCAACGATCTTTATGAAAACGAGTTCAAGGCAAAATTCGACGAGCTGGGGATCACATATTTCTATACGCTGATCGATGATGCTGTTGCAAGAGTCGTCCGTTCAAACGGCGGATTCATCTGGGCACTTAAGAACTACGACGGTGATGTTATGAGCGATATGGTCGCGACTGTTTTCGGAAGTCTTTCGATGATGACCTCTGTCCTTGTTTCACCTGACGGGAACTATGAATACGAAGCGGCACATGGGACCGTTACAAGACATTATTACAGGTATCTGAAGGGCGAGGAGACATCGACCAATCCTATCGCAACTATATTTGCCTGGACAGGAGCATTAAAAAAGAGAGCGGAACTTGACCATAACGATCCGCTGTATCAGTTTGCAGATAAACTTGAAAAGGCTACGATAGACACGGTAGAGGGCGGAAAGATGACGGGCGACCTTGCTTCCATGTTTGAAGGCAAAGCGGAGAAGCTCAATACCGAAGAATTCATAAAAGCTATAAGGAACAGGCTTGAACTGTCACTTTGATTATAACGGAAGGATTACTGAGATGAGTTTAAAAGAACAATGGAATGAACTTATCGGCAACGCAAATGCAAATGTAGCACTGGTTAACGAGTATTACAATAAGGAGACTGAGGCATATAAAAGCATCCTCTCCGATACCTCTAACATACTTAGCGGCACGCTGCATGAGCTTGCACAAAGATTCGATATGTCCGATGTGATCTTCACCGGATTCATAGACGGAGCTAACGACAGTCTTAAACAGGGCTATGATTTAGACAGCCTTACGGAAGATACAGCCATAAATCTTGACTTTGATTACGAAAAACTCTTTTATAACATGCTTAAAGCAAAGGCAAAATGGCTCTCATCACTGCCTGAATGGGAAACGGTCCTTTCCGAAGAGTCGCGCAAGGAGATCACAAAGCAGTACAGGCTTTCAGGAATGGCCGTCAGTGAAAAAACAGTTGGAAGAAATGATCCGTGTCCTTGCGGTTCCGGTAAGAAATATAAGAACTGCCACGGGAAAAGAGCCTAGATGCCCCGTTTTATAAAAGATCTATGGGAAAAGGAATTTATAAGATTCCTTTTCGTTTCAGGTGTAAATACAGTTGTAGGCTATCTGATAACCGTTTTTTTCGGAGAATTTATCGGTTTGAGCGATCCTATCCCTACGGTCCTTAACTATCTTCTTAATTTTCCTTTGGCCTATACTCTTCATACAAAGATAACCTTCAGGGAAAAATGGGAAATCAAGAGGATGTTCGCATATGCGCTCACTGCTGTTCCCAATCTTATCCTTCAGGCTGCA
>JAEEGL012897710.1_pt1 | contig 16503 bp, 27 predicted proteins | sample 9134231 | NCBI WGS metagenome assembly JAEEGL01 (sample SAMN16246548, study PRJNA631951) | gut metagenome | biome: gut microbiome; feature: rumen; material: fiber-attached | host: Bos | place: Iran: Karaj | collected 2018-10
CCATTAACAAGAAGGTGTTAGCAGATAAGTGCCCATAAGCATCTGATTTCGTCTTCAACAGCCAAGGCACCTCCGGATTAAAAATGTCGTTTACGGTTCAATTGCAAATTTACAGATTTTCCTTTAATATACAATCACTCCGGTAAATTATTTTACCGGAGTGATTGTATATATATAGAAAATGATGCATATTTGCAAGTTAATTCATAGACTTCATCTGGGAGACGGACGACGCTTATATCGTAGTGGAATACAAGACCTGCCCGGAGAACTACGGCCTTGTCTTCAACCCCGTCAGTGAACATTATGTGGGCCGTCATGGCAATCAGCTCGACTGCTACCAGCATGCGCTCGAAGCCGAAGGCAGGAAAAAAGTCACCGCCCGCCTCATCTATTATCACGTCACCCGGTTCCTTGTCGAAGTGCGTTGAATTAATCAACAAAACGCTCCCAATTCCCCACCCACGCATGAAATAACCGTAGGACCTGTAGAGACGCGCCGTGGTGCGTCTAAATAAAACCATACAAAACCCATCACCAAAACGTTTCTGAAAGCAGAGCAATTAGGTGCCTCCGAGCTTCTAGCAGCACTCACCCTCCTGAATCGCTCAATGCCCGGTAGTCATCGGCTGGGGTTGTGGTCGTCACGACCGCACATCCGACCGGCGCAGCACGGTCTAAAATCGTCCGCATGGCCACTACAAACTATAAACCATATTCCACCCTGCCAATGGAATGGTAACCTTTGATGCCGGGAATCTCCTGTTCCAGCTCCTCCTGCGCAATGAGATAATCCACATAAAGGAAACAATGAACGCTATGCGACTGGTTTCCGACCTTCATCAGACAGCCGTCAGAACCACTGCCCGGATAATACCCTACCCTTCCGGACATGAAGTCTCTAAATGTCACAGCATCACCCGGCTGATATTTCATCAGCCATTCTAGTACAGGTTCTTTAGAATGCCTGAAATAATCAATCATATCGAGTCCTTTATTATTATGTCATGATTTTTTCGTTCAAAACTATAGTCCATGAGCCGAGCCTCCTTTCTTTTTATCACAAAAACTTATATTGTTATTATCAATCATCTCGCAAATTTACATCATTTCACTTATATACACAAAAACTCCGGTAAAAAAAAAGGGACTTATAGACCTGTTGTCCCCGTTATTGGTTTGGTTGTTTGTTGTTGCCAGATTTTTCTTATTTTTTGTAATTCTTCACCTATAGACTTCCTTGTTAATGGATGAATTTCGTCCTTTATGAATATTTTACCTTCTGTCATATTCCTCTGATTCTTTTTCTTTAGTCTTCAATAACGAGCCGTAGTTGTCCTTTTCTAAAGAGTTTAATTTCTTAATATATTTCTCTGGCAGATTGGCTTTCTTGAGCTCGTCCTTAAAAAACTGTGACAGATCTCTCCCTGCCTTAATAATCTCCCCGCTCACTTCATAATTGGAGTTCCACATGCTTGCCATAAATATTGGATTCAAGAAACGGACGCTCCAGTAAAGAACAAAAACTTGCTGGTAGTCGAGACAGGACTGCCCCTCTTTCTTGTATTCATCATACAAGTTGTCTCTTTCTGCGGGGTTTTCCTCTGCCTTCTTAATCAAATCTTTCAGATAGATGCGGTACTCTTCGTGCCTTTGTTTCTCTGCTAGGACATAATCCTCAGCCCAGTGTCCGAAACGTGAGAGCTTGTCTAAGACCGTCTGGGATTCTTTGGCGAACTCAAATGTAATCATGGTATAGGATTGCCTGACGATAATGTATTCTGCCTCCCTCATGTCTATGTCCCTGATTTTCCGTCCGTCTTTGGACTCAATCCAAAATTTGGGAGTCCATTCATAGGTCTCGAATTTATCATCCCAATTTTTCCCATCCTTCACCATTAATTTTTCATTTTCTGAGATATCAAATCCCTCTTCAATTGTTTTTTTGTCGGTAGCAACATCTTGGAAATATTCCAATGAAAAATACGAAAAGCGTTCATTGTACTCCGACAATATATCATTGATTTTATTATACATTATCTTATCCATAATCTTATGTCGTTTGTTGGTTGTTTGATTAAGAGTTATTTGTCTTTTGATTTTAACATGTCTTTTTGGGTCATGATGTGAGTGGTCATTTAAGAGAGGTGTCATGGTCAGCCGCACACCGATTCATAAAAATCTACCGCAAATATAATAAAATGTAAGTGATTAACACAAAGACCAGCGTTTTTTTTATATAAAAATGTTGAATAAGCAAAAATGGACGGCGTTTTTGCCTTAATTATTGTGAATTGTGATGAATTCCGCAGGATTCAGCCAGCAAAGTTTATCCTTTTAAAGAACATGAAAAACCGGAAAAACAAGAATAGCAGCTGGTATATAGCCGTTTGAATGAAAAAAGTTACCGATACGGTGTTTTTTTTGCAAAATTCTCATTATATTTGCAAAAACTTTCTTAAATTATTAAAAAAACTAAACTAACCTGTTGGCGAAATTATCCTTCTTTTTAACCCACAAAATTAAATGTTATTATTTAGGAAAGAATTTATCGTAAATCAAATAATATGGTAGGTAGTAATTTGCTTGATATGGTAATTCTCAAAGTTGATGTATCAAATATTCAATTATTTAAATTATATAGAGACCAAAGAAACACAACAGCAGTTTATACATATAATAATATCCCCTCCATCACAAATAGAAGTGTTTTACACATCTTCACGATTAATGAGAATCCAAATTAATGGACACTCATTTTCTGACTAAAAGGATTAAATACTATATAATTGCCTATAAATATACCGATAAAATTAAAACTCATGATTATGGAAACTAATATAACCGAACAATCATGGCAGAATGAGCCAAAGCGCCTGTCTGCAAGTGATGAGATACTTCTAAGATTGAAGCAAGACAAGAAGACCTCCAGACGGATTGTAGAGATGTATGCCAAAAAAAAAATCCGCGTGAAGTCTTATATGCCGTATTGTTATGTTCTGTAGACGATGATGATGACAGTGAGGGAACATTTTATTTCTCCTTCACCGATGAGGAGAAAGCCAAACTGGCTGATTATCTCAACCATCCGGAAGATGAGCAGGATGTACCTCTGAATGAGTACCTTGACAAGGAAATGACGGATAAATTAGAGTCAGATATCAATGGTCAAAAATAGGGACTTATAGACCTGTTGTCCCCGAATAACTCAAAAGTAAATGCGGTCAGCAATGGCCGCATTTAAATTTGTTATTGAGATTAGTTAGAATGTAACTGAATCCATACAGCATATGCATTTTGCATGTTTGTCACATTAGGTAGAACAGCACATGGTGAGGAAAGCCATTTTTTTACTTTCTTACAAATGTCATTATAAACTTGTTCTTTTTCACCTTTTGTTTTAACTTCTAAGAGTTCCCCATTTTCTATCAAAAATGATAAATTCCATCCCTCACAAATAACATGAAAATGTGGCGGTTCGTGGTCGTTACTCCAAATTCTAACATCATATGAATTAAAAGGGAAAATACCTTTTCCTGTTTCTTTTGTGTTTATTCGAGCCATTTCGGTAAGCAACACGCCTTTGTTCAAGACCTTCATTGTGGCTTCCTTAACTACTTCATGCAAATCCTGTTCAGTTAATTTAATTCTTTTTTTTGCCATGTTTATAATTGTTTTATAAATATAATTATCAATTAGTCCGCAAATATACATCATTTCCCATATATATTCAAACACTCCAGTAAATTATTTTTTCAATGTTTCAGGTTTTTATTGAAGGCAATTATATACTAATTGCCTTTTTTATTAGCTCACTTTACAATATTCAGGGACAACTGGTCTATAAGTCCCATGTTTGTTTCTCTTCAGGACCAAAACTCATAACCCTTACAATTATACCACTTATTTCTTTGGGGGCAGAAATGCCTGCTTTTGTCCACCCGTATGATGCCATTTTATTGATAATAACATCAGTGTTCCTGGCTATGTCAGCATAAAGTATAATTATCCTATTTTGTGCAATTTCGGATTTGATTTGCCACTTTTTAAAACCAAGTTTTTTCAATTCTTGTCTTAACTGTCCTATTGGCATAGTGACATTTGCACTTTCTTTTATAATTGTTTCACCTTCATCTGATATGTTAGAGTTAAACCCTTCACCTTGAAAAAACACTCTAATGTCAATTACGATGGACTTTATATCTTTTGGTGATAAAGAATTAATGTCGAAATAATCTTCTATTCGTAACGAATCATCAGACTTTGTTTCTAAAGCCATTGTATATGACTCCTTGTTTATTTGTCTGAATTCGCTTTCAGTTAATTTGATTACTTTCTTAGCCATATTCTTATATTATTAGGAATTTATAAACCTGTTCTCTGCGTCAATAATTGTATATTATTCTTCGTGGGATATCTCAAAAACAGTTCTGTCATCATTTGGAACAACCGCCTTAAATGTGCCTGTTCCTTCAGTTAATAGCATTTCAATATTATTACGTAACTCTTCAAAAAAATCTGTCGCACCACTTAAATCTACTGTTCTTGGAACTTGAGTCGGCAATGTCGGATTCTTCACCTTTACCGATACTGTTTTCTTATCCAAATCAAAGACAATCTGCTCCAATTCTTCATCATTTCTTGCCCACAATTTAATTCCATGATTATTTATTTTGAATGTTCTGCCATTGCATTTTGCACTCCAATCACCTACTATCAATGTTATACCCATCATTTTAAGGGCTTCTTCAGTTAATTCTATTTTTTCCATATCTTTTACTTTTTTTATATATCATACGCTAACAGGGGGTAATCCACCATCAGCCTGTGCTCCTTAGTCCCTTCGGGGCTATTCCTGCCCTACTAAACCCTGAAGAGGGTCAAGGAATCAACACTATTTAAAAGCGTCTATCATTTCTATTTGCGATGGCAGGATCGTGTCGTATGTAAAAACAGCGTTTGTATTTCTCTGGTTTTTATACAGTTTGAATAATCTGAGCTTTGACACATCAACTCTGAGGAATACCATATCATTAAGACTGCCTTCCACAAGATGGCTGATTTCGGACATTTTCTTAACCAAGTATATCCTTTCAGGGAAATTTCCTTGAGACACCGGGCGCAGTCCTTCTGCAAGTATTTTATTTAATGCGCCTGAATCAGCCGCATGATAGAAGAACTCATCAGGTTTCTGATGATAAACCTCACCAAACTTTTCCTCAACTATTACTGAGAAGGATGACAATTGAGGGTCTTCGCATAAAAAATCAGACAAATCGATTCCGCCTCTTCTGTCTGGACAAAAATAATTACCGTTTACATAATGGAAACGATAGGGTATGTGTCCACTTTTCACTTTTTGCCTTATATCTATCTGGTCTGTAAACCACCCCAACCGTTGTTTTGCCGTCTCAATAATCTCAGTAAAGTTGGTTATATGATTAAAATCCAACACAATACCGATTAAATCATTGTATTTTGCTCCGGCAACACGCACGCGCTCCACATTAGGATTATTATTCAACAAAACAATTCTCCGGATATTTGGAAACCTCTTCTGCAGATATGCTTGGCAGATATCCATATTATATCCTTTGGCTAGTCCCGCACAGTTATGGAACTCACTAATGGCGATATTTCGGATATTGTTCATTTCCATGATTTGTTTTCTCTTTTTTTGTGTGGATTTTAAGCTCATTCAAGGAGTTCCATTCCAGCAGAAGCAGTTGCCGTAGAGCATTCCCCTGTTGCAATATCTGTTAAAACCAGACCCGGCATAAAGAGAGGTTCTGATCCGACATTTTGCCTGATCCAGAGTTTTCATTCTCTTTTTGATTGTCCCAATCACAAATCTCATGCTTTCACGCAGTGTCTCCTTGTTTTCATCTCTGCCGTCAAAGAAGGGGATTCCGCCATTACATTCACGGCAGACTTGAGTGTAAAAATCATCTGCATTTGCCACCTCAAGCCGCAGGGGCATGTCTCTCTCAAATGTTTTACAATAGTTCTTTGGCATGTCACAAGAAAAATAAGGTTTGCGCCGTGCTTTTCTGCTCTTGCCTTTTCCGCTGTCGGTTTGTACCCAGAATTCACAATGTGCCTCATTGATGAAAAAGACAGACTGCAGACCGTATATTTCACACCAAAAGAATGTCTCCTGCAACGGGACATTATAGACGATATACGACTCTTCCCCACTCTCAGACTCTCTCATGACAGGGAACCAGGCAAAATGGCCACGTCTGAGGTTTTTATCCAACTTTTCCCGCCTTTTCTTGTCGGTCAGATCATCATCATCGGAAGAGTCTTCTGAGCGATGGGACACACTTGTCAGAATCGCCATTGAAATGATGTTGTCATTCCATCCGTCATTTTCAGAGACAGATTCTTGTTTAATTGAGGTATCGTTATTTTCACTCATGGTGTTACTTTTAAAATTATGTAAGTTAAGGAAGTTAAAAAGGAAAATAATTCTTCAAATGGGAGTTAATAATCCGGAATGTCTTAGTCTAAAAGCCCTTTATATATGGTTCTCTTGTAATAGAACGAACCGTAACCACCGCACAAGACATGCAGGATGCTGTCGTATGTGAGCGGATGAGCTCTGTATCTGTTGAATCTGTCCATGTTGTCACAGATTACCTGGTTGATGTATTCCAATGTTGACACTTGCAGTGAGTATTCGAATTGTCTGCCCGTCACGGTGAATAACTCGTTCGTGCCTGCCGAGGCTTCCGGCCGCTCACATGTTTCCTTGATAACGTATGGATTGCTATGACACCACCAATAAGGCTTGCCAAAATCCCGTATCTCACAATATTCACTCCATGTTCTACAGTCACCGAGAAATTCCGTATAGACGAAACTCTTCCTGTCATATAGTTCGCACAAAGAAATAATTGTTTTTAACGAAATATTGATAACGGCACAAAGGTGTTCTTCGCTTCCGATTCTTCCTGTCACGGGAAGTGTCACATGGTTACGCCATTTCAAACATTGACTAAAAGAAGTACTGGTTTCGTTCTTGTATTTGGGATTGGCAGGACGGAACTGGGGTTCCGATGAAAAGATTACGATATTCCAGATGCCTATTCTTCCCCAGTTACGCTGGTTAAAAGACGGCTGAGTCGGAGAAGGGGCAGTAACTTTTTCTTCCATTTTTTGATTATCATTAAAGTTTCTGATTTAAAAATTAAAACATTTCAGTGTTTCTGATTTTTAAAACACGTCATTGTTTCAGTCATCGGCAGAAACATATCATTGTGCTGGCTCAAAACACAGTTCTATATAACCGGGATTTATTTCACCAATACTCCCTGAGGATTGACGATCCGCTGATGGATGACAGCGACATCAGCCCAATACATGGCGATGCGCAGGATGTCCTGACTGCTGTACATGGTGTCACGGTAGAGCGTCTCGAATGCGTGGCACATCGGAAAAGAGCCGAACGGAGATTCCACTCTGTGGCAGAATTCCTCGTCGGAAATGACAGGATAGTCCCATTCAAAGGACTTGTCGGGAATTCTGTCGGGTGAGCCGCTGAACTCAATCCTGAAGAGCTCGCGCTCAGCCACATCCTCGATGATTTCCGACATCGTCGCGTAGTCAGAGACGGTTCCGTCGGCGGGCTTCTCCTCATAGCCTGCCACTATGACTCTCCCATAGACCTGACTGTCGTAACGCCATGCAGGCTCCTCGTTTTCCAGCCATGCCTCGTAGAGCGCCATGGTTTTCCGTACCGTCTCCCTGCTTAGTCCGGTCAGGGTGCCGTTGATGGTCTCAAGCTGTCTGTAGGCGTCTTCCGTCATAACAAACAGTCTGTCCATCAGATTTCTGCGTGCTGCCAGCAGAACCAGCAGACAGCGCCTCTCGTTGATTTTATAACTTCTGACCCTGTAATTGGAATCAATATGAGAGACATCATTCTTCCTGTAAACGGGATAGCACTCTTTTATGGCCTCCTCCAGCTGACGGAGCAGGTCCCTGCGGTCGGGAACATCATCGTAAGCCTTCTTTACCAGCTCATGATATTTCCCGGGAACATATTTTAAGTCCTCTTCAAACAACATAATCAGTTTTGTTTATTGTCATATTATCCAGCCTTCTTATTCCACTTCCGTCTCATTGGGGTATGGAGGAAACAGAGACATGACGGTTATGGATTTGGGCACGTAGGCATTCGCAATTATTCCGCATGTCTCTCTGAATCTCCGCATGAGGAACAGGCTGTCGTCGATTATCAGTATATTTCTGTCATTCAGGGCTTCAATATATTTTCCGTGCAATTCATCAGACTGTTTTATCGTCTGCTCAATAACCGTTCTCATCTCCGGGTTCTTTATTTTGCTGAACTTGAAAGTCCAGTATGGTTCGATAAGGTACATCTCACGGAAATACCCCACCAGCTCCTCATGCCGCTCCGTATAGTGTCCACGGAAATAAGTACAGAAAAAGGAGTTTTCCTCGAACACATAATCATCCACTTCCTCAATCGCCACCGAAAAAAAGTAATTATCAGCAAATCTCAGATTCCCGCATTTTTGCGCGACAGCATCCGAGAACAACTGGTTCAGCTCAGTCTTGAATGGATTCACGATTGTCACATCCTCGCCGCCGGTCTCCTCAATGAACTTTCTCACCATACAGTCCATGCGGCGGAGCACTTCTTCAGGGGCGGACATGAAACTATTCTCATGCCTTGCTATCTCTGACAGAGGGATGTTTTCTGCCATGCCATCGTTCCATCCCTTGAACACAGGCCACACTGCGATATCATGGGTGAATTCCTTAAATACAGCCGGTTTTTCCCCGGCAGAGACAGACAACGGATTGTCTGTCGCATCGGTCACAGGCACCATGACATGCCCATCCTCGTCAAGCGCCATATTAAGGACACGGCGGACTGCCGCATCAACAATCCCACAAATTCCGTTGTCAGTCATTTTTCTCTTCGATTTTGGTTATTACTTTTAAGAAGCAATAAAAAGCATCATCTGACGTCGTTTCATCCGAATAATTCTCAAGCAGTGTGCGGTTGAGTCTTATAAACTTAAAGACATCACTGAAATCGGCATCAGGATTCTCTTCCGAAGCCAAAACCTCAGGCTCATCCCCGACTGTGACGGGTATTCTCTTGGAATCAATAGCAACAAACAGCCATAATTTATGCTTATTATTCTTATAAGCACCACAATTATCAACAAATATATCATAGGGCAGTCCGGTCTCTTTCTTTGACAGCCTGACGAACTCCCAGAGCTCTTCTGGTTTTGATTCCATGTCCACGGCACACACACGGCTGCCGCTGTTGTTCGCTTCCTCATTCTTCTTTTTCATTGTCTTTAGTTTCATTTTCTATTATACCAGACAGTCTGATAGGTTCCAATAAGGTTGACGTGTCCATGACCCTACGGCCTTCTTCAAGAGTCTGCTGATACAGCCTTTCCATAGCAGGACTGATAACTCCACCGTTTATCGCGTTCTCAATGATAGAAACGGAGTTCCTCAATATGTTCATACTTTCCTGAGGATATTCATTAATATGCTCGTCGTCTTTCAGATGAACAAAACAATCCACAATTTTACGATGTTTCTCCAACTCTTTTACATTTTCATTTTTAACTTTCAGAATCTCATCTGATTCGTTTCTTCTTACATTATCCATATCGTTTTTTATGATTGGTAACTTTTTAAAATCAATTATATATTTCTCATTCAATTTCTTCTCAAACTTTTCAAAAGTAAGGCAACCTTGTTCGTGATAGAAGTCAAGTGCTTCCTCAATTGTGTTGAACTGTGGATTTGGTACTTATTTCAACAGACTTCTTAATCCATGTATCATAACGCACATAGTTTTCACAGAAGCTTCCACTTGCTTTTTTATCCATTCAACTTCAATGACAGGGAAACCTATTTTCACAGTGAGACCTTCTTCAGTCATAACACATTTCCCTGTAACAAATCTTTCGTTAATTTCATTGATTTCATCCTGGTTGAAAGTGCAGCTCCCTTTCAACTTTTCAATATAACTTAAAACAAGATAAGTGTAATGGAACTCACGGGGCAGCTCAACATTTATCTCATAGGCTTGATAAGAGATATAACCAATTCTTCTCATGGAAAAATCTTCTGTGAAAAACAGACTGGACGTTTTCAGCTCATTGATAACAGCTTGATAATTTATCATTTTTCGCTTTGGTTTTTATTTAGTAGTTTTTCCCGCAGGAAATAGATTAAAAAAAACTCATATATTTGGGGAGAACCTTAGAGCCTTTCCTGTCCAGATATTCCTTCAGCGGGTTTCCGCCCTGTTCGGTTTTGCAGAAGTCGGTCTCCCTGTTCCACTCATATACGATCCGTTGCAGGTTATCGGCAAACAGGGCATGTTCTGTGGACATGACGGGTGTGAAAAGATATTTTCTGAACCCCTCGTATATATCTTCATAGCCTGCCCATGAACAATCCTGCCTGTCTGTGTTTTTGACATGGTGGTTCACATCCACCTGATAGATGAGGTTTATCTCGTCCTTGCATACGATATCCTCGATGGAAATCTCAAAGATAAACTGACAATAGGCGGAGTCGTCACCGCTCAGGAAGATATGGACATGCGGAACAGGGCGGTCTTTTGACGAAGCTCCAGAAACAGCAATAAGGTATGTGCTGTCACCCCATTTCTCTGAGCCCACCGTGACCTGTTCCTCCAGCCGGTATGCCGCTTTGGCGTACAGTTCCTCATTCACTGTCATTTTATCCGTAAACTCCCCATGTTCATACAGTTCGTCTGCGAAAGACTTCAGCAGATCCGCATTCACGGAGACAAATGTCAGGACATCGTCCAGGACATCCTCCGGCAGCTTCATTTCCAGATCACATGTGAGAACTTCAGGGTTATGACCGACGGAAATGGCGAAGAAATCACAGCATTCCCTTCCGTATCCGTTACGGACAATAACGACCAGAGGATGACCGCGCCTTTTATATGTGCTGCCGTCGTCCACAAAGATATCCGCATTGACACCAGTCATCAGCGGTCTCAACCAATAGTATTCCATCAGCTCGTCCAAATCGGACAGTCTGTAAGTCTCCGTGTCCATTATGCTGTTTTTTTAAATTCGTCATACTGGTCCGCTGTCACATATATGCCTCTTATTCTGGTCCTGCACTCTGTCATGCTGCCACACAGCTTGTCGTCGTCCGTTGTGAAGAAGACAGGATCACGAAAAAGAAACTTGTTGTTTTTAATTATTTCAGTACAAGTGTTCACGTAATTCCTGTGCATAAGAAAAAGGAAATACCGTCCGTCGTTTGTTCTAAAGCTACATGCATTCCATGTACGTTTGGTCTCTTCCGTAAGCCCCACTCCTCTGACAGAATCAGTTCTTTTGATGTTCCAGCCACCCTCACGATTAATGCGTGCAGCAATACATGTGAAATTACGTCCATGGGAATCAAGCTCGCATAACTTACTGTTGTTTCTAATGTACCAGTGAATCATTTCATGCAACAGAATATTCTGAAAGAATCTCTCAGAAAGGTCGTAATAAGATGTAATCACAATCTTGTCGGAATAGCACTGCCCCAGCAGACGCTTCATATTTTTAAGCCCGAACAGAGGCTCCTTCAGCCTGCCCTCAAAATAGTCGTTGTTAAAACGCCTGAAATTCTCTCTGATAATGTCAATCGTTAAGTGCATAACTCCAAATCAATAAAGGTTCAAATAATCGTTATAATATAGATGTTCTCCATATTATTATAAGCGGGAATGTAACTTTATAAATAATATAGTCCGCATTGGGGGGCTTATAGACCTGTCGTCTCCGTTATAATTCAAGATATTCGCCCATTCCTTGTTCAACGATATAATGATTTCCCGAGTTTAATTCATTTCTAGTATTAAAAAAAACGGATTTAACTTTTTTACCGTATTTTTGAGCATACCTTACCGTGTGCATAGTTCCGCTGTTTATAGGGCACTCAGCGACAATAACTAAATATGAAAGAGCGGCTTGTATTCGATTCCTTGCCACAAGACGTGAGGGATTTGCCTTGGCACCAAGGGGCTGTTCAGAAAGAATGAGACCGTCTGTCTGAAGGATTGCTTCTTGCAAAGCCTTATGTTCATGTGGATGTATGAGGTCAAGCCCTGTGGCAACAATGGCGATTGTCTTACCGTTTACAGACAAGCATCCTCTATGGGCAGCAGCGTCACAACCGAAAGCAAGACCACTAACAATTATTTTGTTCTCTTGGGATAACTTGGCACCCAAAGCATAGGCAGCATTATAACCACGTCGGCTGGCCTTCCTTGAACCTATGATAGCCACCAAGTTGTCCGATTTCAGAAGTTCAATATTACCTAACGCATAGATTCTGTCTGGGCATTCATAGCCAATTGCTTTTAATGCATTAGGAAATCTAGGATCTTTTTTAGTGATAGTAATTATTTCCATCTTAATAAGTCTGTTTTGTTCAATTATTTATAAGTTGTTCTATAATTCTGATTCAACGTATGTCGTTTTTATGATATGCATATTTCTCTCTTTTTGGCAAAGATAGCACAAAAAGGTAGGATTCCAGTAATCCATTTCGTCCATTTGAATTAGGGTGAGGACAAGGCGGACGAGAGGTGTTATCGGCTGTCATTCCACGGAGCAGACCTGACGTCCGTACGCTCCGTGGATAATGTCATTGTCTGTCAGGCATTAACGATCAGAATCCGATGCGTGGTCTGCATTTCTTCTTTTCCAGCCCTTCGTTGTCACAGTGCTCAATCAGCCTGTCGAGTCCGCATTCGTTGTTCAGTATCCTGTCAACGTTGTAAAGCCTTGCAATGTTCTCAATTTGTCCACCGCTGAATTCATAACAAGCCGCAAGCTTATTGATGTCGAAGTCGGACAGTTCTGGAATCATAGCTTGCCAGATGTTCGCTCTCGCCTCAACGGACGGCTTATCGAACTTGATTTTGAAGAGGAAGCGCCTTTCGAATGCTCTGTCCATGTTTTGCTGTAGGTTGGTCGTCGCGATCAGGATTCCGTCGAGCGTTTCCATTTCCTGGAGTATGATGTTCTGAATCGCGTTCTCCATTTTATCGACTGCCCTCTCCGCGCCGCTCTTCCTCTTGCCGATGATAGAGTCCGCCTCATTGAACAACAGAATTGGCGCCATTTTAGATTTCTTCACCATTGCACGGTATCTGCTGAACACAGCCTTGATGTTTTTCTCACTCTCGCCCACATACTTGTCCCTGATATTGGGAATATCCACCACCATGATGTCGCGTCCTGTCTTTCTCGCCAGCTGATACACAGTCTCTGTCTTTCCTGTGCCAGGCCCACCGTAGAGCAGCACAGTGAAACCATTCCTGAATCCCTTATCTTTCATTCGTTTCTGCACCATATTGTATTTTTCGTGCTGCAGGAGTTCTTCCAAGTCAGTGAGCCGCCTGCTGATATCGCCAGAGAAATACAGCTGCTTCTCAGTGATCTTGCCATGTTCCAGCAACCCCGCCACTCGTTCCACATGCTCATTCAGCTCAAACTCCGACAGCAACAGTGTTTTAGCATTTTCCGTCAGACGGAACCCGTCTGTGTCTGCAACCCCGTCGTTGCATTGATGTTCAATGAGCTTGAGTTGATGAAGCGTGCTACGCCCATATTGCATTGATCTTTTGAGTCTAAAAAAGGCTGGTCTGTAGGAATACAAGTTGCTGATATTGAAAAACCTGACATCATTCTCCTCCTCATTGACCACACGGTGACAGAAGTAGGTCAGCAGCAACATGTCGTTGTCTTCCAGACCGAGCTTCCGAATTTGCTTGACAAATTCCACCTCGCTGTTGTTATCGTAAAGCTCATGAAGGTCGGCTATCAATTGTTTAGACGAAATATCTCTGTTTTTCAGATCTTCAAACCAATCGCTGACTATATCAAAGATTTCCTCAGCAGTGAGCCCTGTGAGTTTTGGCTGCTCATAGCTCTTGTTCTCCTGAACACAGTTTATTACCGCCTGCGACACCTCATAGCATATCTGGTTATTATAGTTAGTGCTGTCTTTAATCAGCTTACTTTTCACCATTTGCTTAAGGTCAGACGCATACTTCCACACACTAATCTTGCTTAGTCCCAGAAAATGGGATATGCTCTCATAGTCCACATTATTCGGCCCAAGCTCCATAATCGCACAGAGAAGCACTGCCTGCAGTTCGGTGATGTGGAAGAATCCAGCCAGCATTTTTGTTTCTGCTTCCACGGTATTCATATACTCCTCGTTCATTTTCGATTCTTTCAACTCATTCACCACGTTCTCTATCGCCTCAATGACAGTTGTGGCAGGTTGTTTAAGTTTTTTCTTCTTTAACGTCTTAGTAGAAATCGCTTTTGTCATTTTAAAAAAAGTTTTAGGGGGTTAAGCAACAGAAAAAAACAACTTAGTAAATTTAATGTCAGGCAATCATTCAAGATTTAAACTTATCTTTTTGGCTCTTTTCCAGCTGTTCATCGGTGATGATGCCCGCATCACTCCCTCTGACCAGCTGAAAAACAGTTCAAAAATCTAAGATAAATTTTCCCAACTTATTTTTTTCACTATTACTAATTGAATTCTGAGAATTAAAAACAGACAGGTAGTTGGAACGTCAAACAGATTTGATGATGAAAATAAGGTTTTTCCTCACGGCAGACGGTATACTGCCGTGGTTAATCCAGCTCAAAAAGATAGTTTGTCAGATTAAAGGCAGCTGAACGTCACGCAGCATGCACGCTCTTCGGAACGAGTCGCAGATAAGCAGTCATTTTAGAGATGAGCAGATCTGTCTCAAAGTCACTAAGTTCGAAAAGAGATATCACATACATTCCGTTCTCGAAAGATACTGTTGAGTGAATCCGCTTGTTGTGAATGTACTTGTGAATTTTGTTGAAAAGTCTCAACGAAGAAGTCTTAATATTAGTCATAACAGTAATATTCAGTTATTATAAAATAAAATGGTTAATAAAAAAGAGCGCATGAAAGCACAGCATATACATAAATGCATATACAAGAATATCGGAATATTGGAAAAACAAAATGTTTTCCCCGGATTAAGAGCAAAGGGAGAATCCTAGGTTTTTCAAATTAGATTTCAGCATTGTCTTGTTGGACAGCACGAGAAGTACAAACACAAAAGTTTCTCGCTTCGGTAATAACCATAGCGATAAAAAAGTAAAAAGAAAAAGAGTTTGAAACATAATTTAAATTTTTAATTATGAGATTTATAAATCTATAATTCACATCATTTTTCCCACCGTGGCTTTCGTCTAGAAATCTCAAACTCGGTTGGACCGGTACTTAAACCGTCTCTTGATGCATTAATAATATGATTAGGTATTTAAAATATATGAAAAAATGTATGAAATAGAACTGTTTTTTAAGTATTTAGATCCCTTCAAGTAGTGTTATTCACATATCCCATTGAATTTTACAGTTGCAAAGATAAGTATTACTTTTTAAATTTCCAAATTTTTTATGTTAAAAATACACAAAAACAATTATTTTTTATTTGGGAATTATAGACCTGTTGTCCCCGAATAGGTCAAATTTAAATGCAGTCAGATGACTGCATTTTTATCATTATTCAAAATATTTCATATATTGAGGCAACACAGTAAGCCCTTTTTCATCAAGATATTCTTTTAAAGGATTACCCCCGTTTTCAGTTTTAATAAAATCAGTTTCTCTATTCCATTCATATATTGCCCTATCAAGATTGTCTATGAACATACCATACTTTTTGGATTTGGAAGGACTTGATAGGAATGTCTTAATTCCATAATAAATATCAGCATAGCCCGTCCAAGTACAGTCAACCCTATTCGTGTTTTTAATATTATTCTTTCTATCCATTTGAAAAATCAGATTAATCTCATCCTTACATAAAATATCCACTAATGATATTTCAAAATTGAATTGTTTATATGGCTGTACGTCTTGATTTAGATAGATATGAATATGTGGTATAGGTCTATCCTTAGTTGAAGCCCCATGAACAGCAATCCTATATGTGTTATTACCCCATCTTTCGGTACCAAAGGTTGCCATTTCTAATAAAAGATGCTCTTTCACACTCTCCTTTATATAGTCTTTCAGTTCACTTTCTGATAATATAATTCTTTTCTTTGGCATAATTTTTTCTTTTTATCTATAATTATCAATTAGTTCGCAAATATACATCATTTCCTATATATAGTCAAACACTCCGGTAAATTATTTTCTTAATTATTCTGTTTTTATTGATAGTTACAGCAGAAAATTTTGAAAAAATCAAATTATTTCACTATTTCGGGACAACAGTTATATATTTCCCCAAAAATTGTATATCTATACTAAAACGTGCTTATGAAGGTGAGTTTTGGCAGATTATAACTTTTTTTTGGCAAAAAGTGTGTTTTTTCGTGTGTTTTGGCAAATTATAACATTTTTTAATGCAGGAGCAATCGATTTATTTCTTAAATTTGCAGATAAAAC
>JAEEGL012013418.1_pt1 | contig 16502 bp, 11 predicted proteins | sample 9134231 | NCBI WGS metagenome assembly JAEEGL01 (sample SAMN16246548, study PRJNA631951) | gut metagenome | biome: gut microbiome; feature: rumen; material: fiber-attached | host: Bos | place: Iran: Karaj | collected 2018-10
ACGAGTTGGTTGGCGCTAGCTATTCTGAGCGTCGTTGCTCTCTTCTCCGTTCGCGCTTATGCGCAGGAAGTTCCCTGTCCTTTTAACGACGATTCGATCATTTTCTATTCGTCTCCGACGAGTTTGGCGAAAGCCGGATGCGCCATGAATGACAAATACGGCTTCCAAGACGAGCTTGCCGTCGTGAACAAGCTTTTGGATAAGGCGGACGCTGAAATTGCGAAGCATTACAACGACGAAGATTTCCCGAAGGCTCAATTCGACTACTATCAGAAACTATTCTCTGAAGCGACGGGATTGAACTCTTTCACGCGCTCGGCGCTCGTTTCTTACTTCAAGTACGTTGACGCCGTTGTTGTCGCGGCTGAGCTAGGCGACAGCTTTAAAGAAACTAAAGACAAGGGCGCGGAACCGTTGTCGGTAACGATCGTCTTTAATGCGAATCCTTCTGCGCTCGACGCCCGCAATTACCTCTCCGACGACAAAAGATTCGACCTCAAAGTTACTAAAGAGGAAGAAAATTACATGGCGGGAAAGGCGACGATTGAATACGACGGCGATAAAAAGGCTACTGTGTTTTTCAGCGGCGTTAAATTCAAAGCAGGCGACGCTGACAAATACGCCGTGATATTTGGTTCTCGCGCCAACACCGAAAAGAAGGCCGAACGACTTTTAAAGAGCGGCGAGTTCTTTGCCAAACGGCTCGCTGAACCGGGGCTGGTCGACGAACGCATCTTTAAAGAGAAAGCCTTTAAAATTCTCAGTGAAGCGATCGTTGAAACTCGTAATATTGAAGACGATGGCATTAAGTCCGCGATCAAGATCGTCGACAGTCTCAAGGCTGCGCGTCTTGTCGTGAATGCCGACGCCGACGGTTTCAAGAGCGAACTGTGCGTTGAAACGACTGATGAGGAAACGACGCAGAATTATGTTGACTTGGCCAACGGTGGTCTTGTCGTTCTGAAGCTCGCCGCGACGAATAAGGACGAACTTAAGCCGGAAGAGAAGCTTGGGCTCGAACTCGTCAATTCCATCAAGGTCGTCCGCGACGGCGTTAAAGCCAAGGCGACTGGCGGCGTCTCCGTTGAACAACTCAAGAAGCTCTTCCAAATCGTTAAAGAGAAGTGCGACGACTAAGACGTTTCTCGACAAAAAGTGGTCGACGCGTTCCCCTGGAGCGCGTCGGCTTGAAATCCAGCAGGCGACGTCGACAATGCTTCGAAAGAATGCGTTCGTGCGACGGTTTTCGACCGATAGAAGAAGGCAGCATTGAAAAACGTTTTTTGCGAACTAGAAGACGCGACGTTGATCGAGACGTTCAAGTCGGGCGAGCGTCGCGCTTTTGACGAAATCGATAGGCGATATCGTGAGAAATTAACTTTTTTTCTGTTGAGAAAAACGTCGTCTCGCGAGGTAGCGGAAGAATTGACGCAGGAGACGTTGACGCGCGCATATTCCGCGCTAGGAAGTCTCGATAACGGCGCTTTTTTGAGCGGATGGCTCTATCGGATTGCGTATCGCATTTTTATCGATTGGTTGCGCAAAACGTCGCGTGCTAATTGTTCGACTCCCTACGAAGAAAGCGTGTTTGCCGACGACGCGCCCTGGCGCTCGAGCGGCGCGGGCGCCCTTGAATCGAGAGAATTTCGTCGTCCCACGGGAGGCGCGTTCGGAATGAGCGAGCCTCAGGAGTCGGCGATGAAGTCGGAGGAGAGCGCTAATCTATGGCGGATAGCGCGCGATACGCTAACGCGCGACGAATTTCAAGTTCTCTGGCATAAGTATGTCGACGACTTCGACGACGCTCAAGTTGCGCGCGCTATGGGTAAAAGTTCTGGCGCCGTCCGTTCTTGCGCTCATCGCGCTAGGATTAAACTTGCAGAAAAACTCAAGAAAACACTTTGATTTGGCGACGATTTTAGCGCTTGCGTCTTCCTTGTATTGGGCTTTTGTATTATGGAAAACCGTGAAGAATTCGAATCCAATCCGATAACCGACGACATTGAAATCGCGCTCAAGACGCGACTGTGCGAGGATCTCGACTGGTTTATCGCCAACTCGACTCCGGAGGACTTTTGGACGCGCGAAACGTCCGACGATCCTGCTGTCCCGACGATAAAGGCCTCGGCTCGTCCTTTTGTTCGTCGTGTTTGGTCGGCAAAGATTGCGTGTTCGATTGCTTTCCTGGTCGTTGCTTGTTTGGGCGCGTTTGCATTTCTAATGCGCGACGCTTCGACTTCTAAGGTCGACGAGCGGCTCGTGGACGTAGGTAAAGATCCGGCCATTTCCCAAGAATCCGGAGGCGCCGTGGACGTGCGTTTATCCTCCAAAGTTTCGCAGGATCTTTTAACGGATATTTTAACCGTTGTTGATTATGCGGAGTCCAAGGAAGGCGGCGCCGAGGAACAATGGGAGTCTTTAGTTCGATTGGGCGAGCGTGGCGTCAGCGCGGTTAGCGGTAAATTTGCAGACTACGACCTCGTTCAATCGGGTTATTCGTTTGAAAGTCCGTTGAGACTCATTGCTGTGTCACACACGACGGAGGCCTCAGAAGACGAACCTATTTCCAAAGAGACGGAGGCTACGGAAGACAAAGTTGTTTCTCAAGAAACGGATTGCTCGTTCGACAGCGCCTTGGTTTCGTGCGTTGACTCCCTGAGCGACGTTGGCGCAATTTTGCGTTACGATCCATATCTCTGGGTCGTTGAAACTGTCCTTAGCGGCGATTAACAACCATTTCGACATTTCGACAACGATAAAAAGAAGGGAGCAACTCGAAAGCTGTTGTTTCCTTCTTTTTTTCTTTTGCTCGTTGGTTCTCGTAGCCCTTTTGGGAACCCGTTATCTTACCCGTTAACCAACTTTGGTATCCAACTCTTGAAATACGGCGTTGCGCCCTTATACTATGAGAAACTGTAGCCTAGACTACGTTAATTATGGGGCGGTTAGCGTAGTATAGCCTTAAGGGAAGATGTGGACGTATCGATGAAACGACATATTCAAACGGCGTTGATTTTGATAGCGGTTGTTGTCAGTCTTAGCGCGACGATTCCGTCGAATGCTCTTTACGGAGCTCCCTTATTGATAGCGACGGTAGTTCGCTACGAGCTCAATGAACTTGACGAACCGGAGTCAGACGTGTTCAATTCGCGAGAGCGCGACGAGCCGACGTCCGAACTTGATCGTGAGATAACGCCTTTTAGCGCGCCTTCTGTCGAGAAAAGCGACGATTCAGAGGAGACTCGGCGACTCGTCGAACAAAAGCGCGTAAGGCGAGTCGTCGCGATCAACGCACTTTTCCTATTGCTACTGCTTTCGATTTTCTATTTTAAAAGGCGCGCCAGAAAAGCAAGACCCCGCTAGGCTTTATCGCGCTCTTACGAACGTTATCCGGGAGAGGACGATATGACGACGAATAATGACGACAAATACGCAGACGTCACAAAACGCAATTTGCTCCACGGCTTTTTTTTTCTTGGGATTCTTTTAGTTCTCTTATTGTTCTTGGAAACCGTCGATATCCCCCTTTGTACAAGAGCCAGCGCTCAAGAGACGAACGCGACAGAAATTCAAGGCGTTGTAGAATCGGTCGGAGTCTTTAAAAACGGCGTCGCCGCTATTGTTGAACGTTTTCAATTGCCCGGCGTTGGGGAATACGTTGTCTCGACTGCGCCGCAACCGCTACACGGGACCTTCTTTTTAGAAAGCGACGCCGTATTGGAGGCTTCTGCCGACGTCGGCGACGTTGAACTCGATCTCGCCGACGTTAGTGATTTTGATTGGACAAGGGATCTACAAGGCAGATGGTTCCATGCCGTCTTGCCGGGGGAGTCGGAGCCGAGAAAAGTGCGAGTTCCTTTTGTCACAAGAAAGAACGACGGCGTTAACTCCGAACTTGTCTTGAGGTCGAGCTATATGCCTATCGGTGGATTACGGGGCGGAGTCTTTCTCGAGACGGAGTCAAACGAGACAATTTGGTTGGCTAACCCCGCAGAAATTACCAAAATTACTCTCGACGCGGCTTCGGTTCCTGACAAAGTGGTGCGTAAAAAAAGTCGATTGCTGGTGAAGGTCAAAAGCGTCCCGGATGGCAAGGACGTCGTTGTTAGAGTTTCCTACTTGACCAAGGGACTATGTTGGGCGCCGCAGTATCGAGTAAATCTTAAAGACGAAAAAACGCTTGAACTTGAGCAGAATGGGCTTCTTATCAACGAGTGGCGTGATTTCTCAACGCCTAATCTTACGCTCTTTTCCGGTTTTCCACGCATCTTGTTCAAGGACGCGCTGTCTCCGATCGACCCAACCGTGACTCTTGCCGCTTATTTCGCCTCGCTTAGTGGCCGCAATAACGGCGACAGTTTCCGACGCGAGGTTGTTACTCAACAGGCGGTACTTAACAATGCCGTCGGAGGTTTCGACGCGCCTGACGCGCCCTCCTACAATATTCAGGAGGGAGTCGAGAATTACGGCGGCGTCGACGTCTACGCTACGCCGGTTGGAAACAAGGCGTTTGCCAAGAACGAGCGCGGTTTTTTCATGATTGCTCGTAAAGACGTAGCTTATAAACGCGTCGTATGCTGGAATATCGCCGACGGTCGCGACGTTAATGGGAATCTCAATCCCGCCAACGTCAATTCAGCAACGGAGCAATTCGCATCCTATTACGGACAAACGACGCGCGGCGAGTCTACTCTTGCGCACACGAATCGGTTTGTCGAGCCGTGGGACGTTCTCGAGTTCCGCAATCCATTTAACGGACCTATTACGACGGGACCCGCGACTACGACCGCGTCTAACGGTTCCTTCCTAGGGCAGGATATGTTCTATTGGACCAATCCCGGCGAGCTGACTTTGCTTCCAATTACAAAATCGCTGAGCGTTAAAGTTCGTTCTGTAGAAAACGAGCGCGATTTGACGCAAACTCTGAACGATTTTGCCCCGGCGCAAGTCGACCCACGCAATTTTGCCGATTTCAATTGGACTAGCAATGAAGAGAACTGGGGACGCTTCTTTACTTTTCGTGGTATTAACTATCGGATTGCCGTCTACGACGCCGAAATCACGTTAAGCAACACGAGGAAGGAACAGGTTGAGATGCGCGTTAGTCGACAGTACACAGGGCTTGCTCTTAAGAAGTCGTTCGAAGGGTTCGAACCTGATATTTCCCAGATTGGATACGAGAATTCCTGGGAACGATTCGTCAATATGCGTTGTGAATTGAAATGGACGACCGTGCTTGAACCGAACGAGACGAGAGTCATTAAATTCACCTACCTGCGCCTCATTCATCAGTGATTTGATCATCGTGCGCTTTTCGGATTTTGTTGATTTAGACGCGTCGATATTAACATAAGTTTTAATGAATTTAATCAAAGTCAGTATTGGCGTGCCTAATATTAAAAAATACCGTTTGAGACGTTTTTTCGCGGAATACCGTCATTTTTCAAGGAGGGACTGTTGACGGGTTGGCCCAGACCTTTATAATATCGTCAATTTTAGGCGGGCTTTTTTAAGCCGGGCGTTCAGCTTGGAACGACGTCGATTGCGTTGTTGGAACTGACGGAACGCCGCCATCGCCGTTCGCGACGTTTCGTACTCGTTCGGCGCCGCGAGACTGAGAGTCTCCCGAACGCTCTTCGAGCTCGATTCTTGTAAAGAGAGTCGCGGTCGGGGGGCGTTTTTTCATGTTCGAACAATAGGCGAAAGACGCAGACGTTCGACGGCGAGTCTGCTTGCCGCATAGATATAACAATTAAGGAGGCTCACGATGCCACGTCGCGACGACGTTAAAAAGGTACTCATTATTGGTTCCGGTCCCATTGTTATTGGTCAAGCGTGCGAGTTTGACTATTCGGGCACCCAAGCGTGCAAGGCGTTGCGCGAATTGGGGTATAAGATCGTGCTAGTGAATTCGAATCCCGCAACGATCATGACCGATACCGTCATGGCGGACGCGACCTATATCGAACCTCTGACAGTTTCTTCTCTGGAACGCATTATTGAAAAAGAACGTCCTGACGCTCTCCTTCCGAACCTTGGCGGTCAGTCGGCGCTCAACCTTGCGACGGCGCTCTCAAAAGCTGGAGTCTTGAAAAAATACGGCGTCGACGTAATTGGCGTTCAATTGGACGCGATTGAACGAGGCGAGGATCGTCAAGAATTCAAAAACACCATGAAGGAACTTGGAATCGAAACGCCTCGTAGCGAGATCGCTCGCACTCTTGAAGAGGCGGAAGCGATTGCCGAGGAGTTGGGCTTTCCCGTCGTCGTCCGTCCTGCGTACAAGATGGGCGGAACTGGCGGCGGGATTTGTTATAATCTCGACGAATTCCGCACAATTGTAGCGCGCGGGTTGGCTGCGAGTCTCGTTACGGAAGTTCTCGTAGAAGAGTCGGTTCTCGGATGGGAAGAACTGGAACTCGAAGTTGTTCGCGACTCCAATAACAAGCTGATAACAGTCTGTTTTATTGAGAACGTCGATCCGATGGGCGTTCACACTGGCGACTCTTTCTGCACGGCGCCGATGCTCACGATTAGTCCTGAGTTGCAGAAGCGGCTACAGGAGTATGCGTATAAGATTGTCGAGAAGATTGGCGTTATCGGCGGCACCAACGTACAGTTTGCCCACGATCCGGTTAGCGATCGAATCGTCATTATCGAAATTAATCCGCGCACGAGCCGTTCGTCCGCGTTGGCGTCGAAAGCGACAGGTTTTCCGATTGCCCTTGTTTCCGCAAAGCTTGCTTCCGGCATGACGCTTGACGAAATGCCTTACTGGCGCGCTGGAACGCTCGACAAATACGAGCCGTACGGCGATTACGTCGTCGTGAAGTTTGCGCGATGGGCGTTTGAAAAATTCCGCGGCGTGGAAGATAAGCTAGGCACTCAAATGCGTGCTGTCGGCGAAGTCATGAGCATCGGCAAGAATTTCAAAGAGGCGTTCCAAAAGGCTATTCGCTCCCTGGAAAAAGGACGATATGGTTTGGGTTTTGCCAAAAACTTCAATCAACTTGAGCTCGGTGAGCTTTTGCAACGAATCAGCATTCCAACCAGCTGGCGCTATTTCTTAATTTACGAAGCTCTGCGCAAGGGCGCGACCGTCGAACAAGTTTTCGACAAAACCAAGATCAAACGCTACTTCCTGGAGCAGATGCTCGAGTTGGTACAACTCGAAGAGAAGATTCTCGCCTACAAAGGAAGCGCTTTGCCGGACGAACTTCTTACGCAGGCGAAACGCGACGGCTTTGCCGATAAATACCTCGCGGAACTCCTGGGCGTTTCCGAGAAATCGATTCGCGACCAACGTTATAAGCTTGGCGTTAAGGAAGTCTGGAATAAGGTTCAAGTGAGCGGCGTTGAAGACGCCTGCTATTGGTACTCGACATATAACGGCGTCGATGAAAACGTCGTGAGCCCGAAGAAGAAGATCATGGTGCTTGGCGGCGGTCCAAACCGTATCGGGCAAGGGATTGAATTCGACTACTGTTGTGTCCATTGCGCGATGGCGTTGCGCAAATGCGGGTATGAAACCGTTATGGTGAACTGCAATCCTGAAACGGTTTCTACCGACTATGACACTTCAAATAAACTTTATTTCGAGCCCCTTACGCTTGAAGACGTCCTCAGTATTTACGAAGCGGAAAAACCTGACGGAGTCGTCGTTCAATTTGGCGGCCAGACCCCGCTAAATCTTGCAGCCGATCTTGCCGCAAACGGCGTCAAGATTATTGGTACGTCTCCCGAAACGATCGATATGGCGGAAGATCGCGATCAATTCCGTCACATGATGCAGCGGCTTAATATTCCTCAACCTGAGTCTGGCATGGCGACGAACGTCGCCGAGGCGCTTGATATCGCCAAGAGAATTGGTTATCCGCTTATGGTGCGTCCCTCTTTCGTTCTCGGCGGTCGCGCCATGGAAGTCGTCCATGACGAGCAACAGCTTGTTGAATACGTTGAAGCGGCGGTCGACGTTTCCCACGAACGCCCAATTCTTGTTGATCGTTTCTTGGTCAATGCGATAGAAACAGAAGCAGACGCGATTTCCGACGGTGAGACCGCGTTTGTGCCGTCTGTTATGGAGCACGTCGAACTAGCCGGTATTCACTCCGGAGACTCTGCGTGCGTTATTCCTCCGATTAGTATTGCGCCGAAGCATATTGAAACGATTCGCGAATACACCAAACGTATCGCCGTCGAAATGGGCGTCGTAGGACTTATGAACATCCAGTACGCGATTGCGGACGACGTCGTTTATATTTTAGAAGCGAACCCGCGCGCAAGTCGTACTGTTCCGCTTGTTTCTAAGGTTTGCAATATTCAAATGGCGGCGCTTGCGACTCGCGTCATGCTCGGCGAGAAGATTTCGCAGTTGAATTTGTTGCCGAAGGTCATTGGACATTTTGGCGTCAAAGAAGCGGTTTTCCCCTTCAATATGTTCCCAGAAGTCGACCCAATTCTCGGACCGGAAATGCGGTCGACCGGCGAAGTTCTTGGACTTTCGCACTCCTTTGGATTGGCGTTTTATAAGGCGGAAGAAGCCGCTGGATGCGTATTGCCGACAGAAGGCGCCGTTCTTATGACGATTTCAGAGAATGATCGCAAGCTTGGCGGTACTTTCCGCACGGTGGCGCAGGGATTCGCACGTCTTGGCTTCAAGATTCTGGCGACCGAAGGCACGTACAATGCGTTGCAAGAACTGGGCGTTGAAAGCGAGAAGATTTTTAAGATTAACGAAGGTCGTCCCAATATTGTTGACGCGATGAAAAATGGCGAGGTTCAACTCGTTGTTAACACGCCCCTGGGCAAACGCGGACAAACGGACGACTCCTACATTCGCAAAAACGCGATTCGTTTGCGTATTCCCTACATGACGACGTTGGCGGCGGCATTTGCCGCTCTCAAGGGGATTGAGGCGATTCGAGGCGGTTTGGAAACTGTTTGCTCGCTTCAGGAATATCATCGTTAACTTTTCCACCCACCTTGAAACATTGGGTTAGTCGTCGCATGATTGCCGTTCTTTCGGCGATCATGCGACGTTTCTATTCTTTGATGTTAGGCCGAATTATTTCTGTTGGCTTTGGCTGAATTGTATGTGGAATCAAACCTGTTTGTGTTGGAAAAATAATAAACCCTCCGTATTTTGCTTGCTTTTCATTTTTGAATTTGCTAAAATACGCGAAAGTTAAAGTTGCATTCGCTAGTTTAACCAATCTGACAAACTGAACGTTGAAAAGTGGCGATGCAATTATGCGTTTATATTTGGACTTTTAAGCTTTGAGGAGACATATATGAGCAACGTTTCACGTCGTTCGTTTTTGAAATCGTCCGGTCTTATGACCGCCGCAGCTACGGTCTCGACGCTCGCCGCCGCGCCGCGCGTTCATGCTGGCGAGGACAATACCATTAAAATTGCATGGGTCGGTTGCGGCGGTCGCGGCAACGGCGCTATTCGCCAAGCGCTCAACGCAGATCCCAATACGAAACTGTATGCGGTAGCCGACGCGTTTGAGAAACGCGCGCATGCGGCCGTCGCCGGCGTTAACGACACGCACGAAGGTCGGGTCGATTGCGGCGATCGTATCTTCCACGACCTTGACGGCTTCAAGCAGGCCGTCGACTGCCTTGACGACGGCGACGTTGTCGTCTTGACGACGCCCCAAGGGTTCCGTCCTGTCACCTTCGACTATGTGGCGAATCACAAGAAGCACATTAACGTTTTCATGGAAAAGCCTCTTGGCGTCGATATCCCCGGTCTGAAGCGTCTTGCCGCCGCGAATGAAGTTGCGAAGAAGAAGGGGATTCAAGTCGGCGTCGGTCTCAACAATCGTCACTATCTCCGTACGGAAGAGACCGTCAATGCAATTCGCGACGGAAAACTCGGCGACGTCCTTACTACATGGGTCTATCGTCTCCAAGGTCCCCATATTTTGAATCTTCACGAAGGCTATTCGGATCTCCAGAATGAGATCAGCAACATCTTCTGCTTCGACTGGACGAGCGGCGGTTTCATCGTCGACGCTCTTATCCACAACATTGACATCTGCTGCTGGTGCATGGGCGATTACCCGGTTGCTGCGTTCGGTTCCGGCGGTCGCATTACCGACGAGCATGACAAGGGACTTCGTCGTATGCAGGATCAGCTTATTGACTGCGGCGCGATTGAGTATATTTTCAAGGATGGTCGTCGCATGAATCTTCACACGCGAACGGTTCCGAACTGCTGGGGCAGGTTCCAGGCGAACGTCCAAGGTACGAAGGGATGTGCGGAACTGGGCGAAGGCGTTGGCGATCCAGCGATCTACGAAGGTTGCAATATGCGTCGCGACGGCGGCGTCGACGAGCGTAAAGTGATCTGGAAACCGGAATCTCCTTCCAACGACTCGTACCAGACTGAACATGATCTGCTCTTCAAAGCGATCCGAGACAATAAGCCTTGGAATGAAGTCCAATACGCTATCGACGCTACGCGTACTGCCATTCTTGGCCGTACTGCCATGGAGACTGGCGACTACGTTACGATGGAACAAATGATGACTTCAACGCGCGAACTCGTTCCTAATATTGACGACCTTCGCCTTGACGGTCCTTCGCCCGCGAAGCGCGACGAAAATGGCAACTACGAAATTGGCGTTCCTGGCGTCACGAAGTTTGTATGATCGACTTGATTGCCCGGTAGCAGTTGTATTAACGATTGATTAATAACAAAAAGATCGTCGGAAGAGCAATTTCTTTCGGCGATCTTTTTTTTATGACTTCGTAATAACAGAACGCTCTAATTGACGTCGTTATTTCGGGAACTTTACGATTGGCGAATTGGCATTAAGTTGAGCCATATACTCCTCGACGTTCTTTTCGGGCTCTCTAACGTATCCCCACTTAGACCACTGATACCCGTCGATGTGCGGCGCAAAGATCGCCTCTTCGTCGGTGAGATTAGCGATCGTGAAGCCCAAATCTCCCCAGAGACCGGTCGAAGGAAAACAGATGGTCTGGATCTCTTCCTGAATCGGCGAACGGTAGTAATGATGATGTCCGTGAAGAAACGCGGCGAATTTTGGACATGACTTTAGAAGCTCCGCCAATCCCGTTTCTTTGAGCGGATGGTGACAACCAACGAAGAACGGTTTCGCTTCGTAAGCTTTCGCTGTTTCTGCGAGCCATTCTTTTTGCTCTGCCGAAATGGCGCCCCTGACCTGACCTTCAAGGTAGGAGTCCAACAGAATGAAGTCAGCTTTGGGGGTTTCGACGACGTGGACATATCGATTTTCCACTGGTTGCGTCTTTTCGAATCTCTCGGGGAAGACTTTGCGGAAGTTCGGCAACCGATCATGGTTTCCCATCGCTACTTCCCATGCGACGCCTGCCTTTTCAACCGGTTCAATCAACCTCTTGAAGAGCTCGTAATCGTCGATTTGACCGGAGTCCCAAGCGATATCTCCATAGATGAGGAGTTGCGCGGGTCGAGGATTCATGGCGATTATCTGATCAACGCATTGGTTGAAACGCACGACCGATTGGATCGTTTCCGGATTTTTAAGGTGTGCGTCGGAAAAGATCGCAACGATATTAGGGTCAACAGGAATGGAGTCGTCGGCCAAGAGACGATTGACTTTGCCAAATTGAGCGGTGAACGCGCTGAGCGCGACAACTCGGAAAAAATCTCTTCGATTCATAATGCAGTCCTAAAAAAGACGCTACCCAAAACGGCGTCATTTCGGTAGCGTCGCTTGGAAAACTATGCTTGACGATCAGCTTCTATCGCTTTGAGCGCAAAACCGACGTTCTCGATGAGTTCGTCAACCTGCCAATTTTCTTCAAAACCGACAATATAGACGTCGACGACTCCAGTGCGAACGACTTTTTCGATCGACTTCTTTCGTTCTTCGGGATCTTTAATCGTGCCTTCGCCGATCAGCTTCATACAGATAATTCCCTTACCATTCTCTTGAGCGAGTTGGGAATAGGCGACGTTCTCTTCAAAAGTACCGTCCATACGAGCTCCCGTCGCATTCAAACGAATATGAATTGCGTCGACCCAAGGATCGGTAGCCGCCGTTTTGTTAGACTCGCGATGGAGTACGGAAATACCGTGAGCGCGAATGAGTCCCTCTTCTTTGAGTTTTTCAAGACCGTCGCAATAGCGTTGAATATTGTCGTCTTTCCAATCTGGTTTCATCATGCAGTGAACTTGAACGACGTCGAGGTAGTCCGTCTTAAGCTCCTGCAGAAAACGTTTGACGACCACTTCGGGATCGGGACGATCTTCATCGGGAATGCCGCCCGGATGCGGCCAAATTTTAGACGAAAGCGTATAGCTGTCGCGAGGTTTGCCCTCCAGCGCTTCCGCGACGATCTGGTGCGTGCCATAAAGATCTGCGCAGTCGAAGAATCGGACTCCGTTGTCATACGCGTGCTTCAGAAGGTTAATCGCCTTGGAGTGGTCCATGCGAGTTAAATTGCTTTGGCGATTATGCCCAGCCATGCCAGTGCCAAATCCAAGACGCGACGTTTCGACATTTGGAGTTAGTTTGATCCGTGCGACAGGATCCGTCGAGAAGGGGTATTTAGGAGTCTTGGGTGCCGAGGCGGCGGTTTCGTCATTCGCACTTGAGGCGCGCGTTGCCAGCGAAACGCCGCCAAGCCCCGCCAAGGACGATCGTAAAAAATCTCTGCGTTTAATATCCATATGGAGTTCCTTTCATAAACAAGGAGCTAATGGGTTGGATGATTGTTAGCGAGCTAAGATTAGATCTCAGAATTAGCGGTTGGACGAAGGAACAGATTACGAATTCTCGTCGCGGTTCGCTCGTATTTGGGATCCTTACTCATCTTTTTCCATTCGTCTGAACCTACGAATTTCCCCCAGCCTTCGCGTCGTGCGTCGTCGTTCGGGAAGCTTAGCATATAGGTTACGTTGGGAACCCAAGATCCGAAAAGGGCGCTTCCAAAGAAGACTGGCGCCATGCCGCATTTGCGGAAGAGTTCCAGTTCGCCGTCTTCAAACATGGATTCCTTGCAGAAATTGCGGTCGTAGTTAGGCGAATTATAAGTGCGCAACTGAAGAACGCGTTCCGGATTGGTATTAGGAACGTCGATTTGTGGTTGAGAAACGAAAGCGCGCAATGCAACGACCTCCTCGTCGATGAAATCCAGGTCGTCGGTCAAGTTGAATTTTTGCGGCAGATTAGCGTTGCGACGTTGATAAGTAAGAAGTAAGTCGACGGAATCCGTTTCCTGTACGACAAAGACGGCGCCGTCATATTTGGCAGAGTCGTAGCCTTTGTCGCCAGCCATGAGTTCATCGTTAATCGTAAAGACTCCAACTTTATCAAATCCGATTTCGTGACGCTGGGCAATAAGATCCTTATCAAATTTTTCAGCGAGCGCGGCTCGTTTTTCTTTGTTGGGAGTATAGAAGATTTCTAAAAGAACGTACCGTTGTTGCGCAGAGTCCGTTCCCTCGACTGGTTGAGGAGGAACTGGACGAGGACCGCGAGGACGACCCGGTACGATGAGGTCGGCTTTCGCCGACTGAACAGCCGCCGTCAAACCGACGATCGACGCGGCGGTAAGGAATTCTCTTCTCTCCATGATGAAAAGCTCTCTCTATTTTGAAGGGTAAGGGAAAAGACAGGGCGCAATAACGAGAACGTCGCGTTATTGCGTTAAAACCTGAAGACTAATATCTATTCGACCTAACGGCGCGCTGACTTGAACGCCCTGAATACGAGGACGTAAACGTTCAAGCGATTCGCGCGCAATTTCGACTCCTGTCGCTATCTGATCTTCTTTTGATCGACTCGACGCGTCTTCCATTCTTGTCATTATGGTCTCTGGAACTACGACTCCCGGGACTTCTTTCCGCATAAAAAGCGCGTTTCGATAGCTGATAAACGGCCACACGCCGGCTATGATTGGAATAGACGCGTTGCCGAGTTCGTCGAGAAACGATAGTAGTGCGTCTGGATCAAAGACCGGTTGCGTGACGGCGTAGAGCGCGCCTGCGTCAATTTTAGCTCGAAGTCGAGTTATTTCGCGTTGACGATCTAACGCCGACGGATCGAACCCGACTCCAAAGAACGCATTGGTCGGACGACCTATTGAGAGACCGCCAAGATCGACTCCGCGATTGAGGCGGCGTTGCAACGCGCACAAACCAATGGCGTCGCAGTCAAAGACTCCGGTTGCGTTGGGATAAGCCCCTAATTTGGGAGGATCGCCAGTGATGAACAACAGGTTGCTAATGCCTAGCGCTGCACAACCGATTAAATCCGCCTGAAGACCTATAAGGTTGCGATCGCGACAGCAAACGTGCAGAACTGGCTCGATTCCACCCTCCACAAGAGCTTTTTCAGCCGCGACTATTGAAGCGATGCGCGCCGACGCCCTCGGGCCGTCCGGTAAATTAACGGCGTCGACTCCCGCGTCGCGAAGGCGCCGCGTCTTGTCAATGAAGACGTCAAGATCGTAGCCGCATGGTGGAATCGTCTCTACCGTTTGCACCCATTCGCCGCGTGTAAGTTTATCGGCAAGTCGACTTCGGGACCCGACCGGCGATTCTTCCTGCTCTACAACGCCCTCTTTTTCGTCGAGAAGAACAATTTGAATGTGACGTCCGCGCGAGGTTGGCTTGACCATTTTGACTACTTCCGCCATTTCGTCCGGGGTCGTACCGCAACAGCCTCCAACAGCGCTTGCGCCGAGCTCAACGTAACGCATTGCGTATGTGGCGAGGTACTCGGGAGAGCTATAGTAGAACTGTCGTCCTTCAACAGGTTGGGGCGAACCAGCGTTCGGTTGGACGATTAGCGGGAGCGAGAGCGTTTTAATGATCTCTTGCACCGCGTTGAGCATTTCACTCGGACCTAACAGACAGTTTAGTCCCCAAGCGATCTGACCTTTGGGATCGCGGTCGAAACGCTTAAATAGCTTTAAAAACTCTTTTGCGCGCGTTTCAAGGGTATTGGGGACTTGGAAGAGTTTGGGATCAAGACCATAGGAGACGACGAAAGGAACGTTTTTTTCCGATTGAACAAGCGCCTCCGTCATAATTTCAGCAGAATCGCGATTCGGTTGCGATTCAAAAAGAATAAAATCCGCTCCCGCGTCTACTAGCGCGCAAATTTGCGCCGCAAAGGCGTCGACTATATGCGCGCGATTTCGTCGATAGAGCGTTTCAACGGAAGGATAGCCAATCGAACCGGCAATGAAAACAGTTGACGTATTCTCGACGGCAGACGCCGCTTCTTGGGCGATTTCAACGCCGGCGCGATTAATAGCCGCCACTTGTGATTCGAGCCCATAACGCTCCAACGCAAATTGATTGGCGCCGTACGTATTGGTCGTGAGAACGTCGACGCCTGCCTTGACGTACGACGTTGCAATATCCAAGATCATTTTTCGATTGCGAAGATTGAGTTCGTCATAGCATTGATTCGTAAAAACGCCTCGACGATAAATCTCCGTGCCCATTGCGCCGTCAAAAACGAGAACCGAGTGACTGAGCGCTTCCTGAAACTTTTCCGACATTTGATTGCGGCTTTCTAGGATTCGGTGTTATTGATACAACTATTATCTCCGTCGAAAACACTGTAGAGTGTTCCAATTCGGCGATTGGTAAACTAAGCGTCGCAGGAGCTACCTGACCAATTCTTCCCCAATAGGAGAAAACGTTCTTGCAACGAAGCGCGTTTACGGTAAGATTAACGACGTCTATCGTCCCGATCAGCGCGGAAGTCATAAGCCGGCGGCGACGAGTCGCGGCGATTCTGAAAACGCTTTCGAAAGGAGCGGTTATGCTTACCCTGTTTTATCCGAATTTCCTCATTGACAGCGTCGTGGAACTTACGCCCGACAGGCTAAAGAGCCTAGGCGTTAAACGCCTACTGCTCGACGTTGATTGTACACTAAAACAGTACGCGAATCAAGAACCAGAACCGGGAATACTTGAATGGCTTGCCGAATTGAAGAGTTATAATATCGACGCTTGTCTTCTCTCGAACGGCGTTCCCAAAAGAATAGAGCGTTTTGCGGCGCTTGTAGGATTGCCGTTTATTGCCAAGGCATGCAAGCCGTTTCCTAGTGGTTGTAAACGCGCGTGCCGAGAATGGGGGTGCGAACCGTCGAGCGTACTGGTCGTCGGCGACCAAATTTTTGCCGACGTCCTTGCTGGAAAATTGGCTGGAATTCGGACTGTATTGGTAAAACCAATTCACCCTGAACAGGAACACTGGTTCACTAAAATTAAACGACCTTTTGAAAAGGTTGTTTTGCGCTCTTTTGTTCGAGAGTGTCCGGCAGGCGTATGGATACCGACTACTTATCTCAGAGTTTAGACTGAATTGTTTCAAACTGGATTGTTGTTCAAATAGAGGTGCGAACATGGCGACTATTAAAGAGGAACGCTTTCCCGTCAATGTACTCGCGGCGCGACTCAATCTAACGTCTCTCGATTTTGCGCGCAATTTCCAGTCAGCGACGCTTGTCCTCAAAAATGCGAG
>JAEEGL012546447.1_pt1 | contig 16502 bp, 14 predicted proteins | sample 9134231 | NCBI WGS metagenome assembly JAEEGL01 (sample SAMN16246548, study PRJNA631951) | gut metagenome | biome: gut microbiome; feature: rumen; material: fiber-attached | host: Bos | place: Iran: Karaj | collected 2018-10
CATCGCCGTACTTCCTTTCCTTTATTTTTGCGAAAGTGGAACGAGAATCTGGTAACAAGAAACATGATAGAGCGGCACCTGCTTCTCCTTTATGAGTTTCCGGATCTGAACAACGCTACCGCAGCTTTCGCATTCCATCCAGCCGTCCGTCTCGTCCAAATACAGAGACTTGTTTACTGCACCGCAAATCGGGCACTCCACATCAGTAGGATTCAAACAAATCATCTCCCATCAGTTAAGATAATCTCGCTTCAGAGGGCTTTCAGAACGTGTCGAGCCACGCCTTGAACTTGGAAGCTCTTCACTTTGATAACGGCTCCAGGGTACTTTTCTTCGTTCTCGTATGCCAAAAGGTAGCACCCTTCATCTTCATCATAACCGGCATACCGTTTCAGCGTGTTTTGACCGTCCTGATCCAGCGCAACAACTATGTCCCTCACGGAAGCGGGGCGATTACGCTCAATAACAAGAAGATCATCTTCTTCAATGCCGGCGTCCACCATTGAATCTCCTTTGGCGCGGAGAATGTAGAAGTCGCCTTTGCCGAACATGGAAACAGGTAGACTGACGTACTCTTCGACATACTCCTGTTCTTCTTCTGGGCAGCCGCATCGAATTGAGCCTACTAACGGAGCAGAAACATAGGCCGTTTTCATTTTGGCACTCTCTGGAGCAGATAGTATTCCCCTGCTGTAATCCAGCAAGCCGCGTTCGCCAAGGTCCTGCAAGTAGCGATGAACTGTTGATTTCGCAATTCCGATTCCTTCGGAGACCTCAATGATCGTCGGCGCTTTGCGATTGTCATGGAAATACTTGTTGACGTACTTCAGTATTGCGTCGGTGGTTCCCTGATTCTTTTTCCTCATACCTGAGCACCTCTGTTTCTAAATGGGATTTCATTTCCCACTAATGTCATTATACTCACGGTCCGCAGAAAATCAAGACGGCATTTGCAGATAGTAATAGAGGTGCGGTCATATGACCGCACCTCTATATTATGTCAACCGTTCGCTCAATTAATGCACAATTCACGTTCATTAAGCCCCACCCGTGCGGAGCACTGGCACCAATGTAATAGTAAGACTGTAACTACTACCATTTTTACAAATGCCCCCCCTATTGAGGCTGGTTTTTAGATTATTTCTTCTCTGCAATCTCAGTAATGTCTTCGCACCCTTTATTTTTAAAAGTATGTACTACAATAATGATCTCTGCGTCATAGCCGAAGGTATCTGCTGCGGTAAACGCAGACGCTCCATTAATCGTGATATCCTTTATTGAGCCCTCATCGCTAATCCACCCCGTTGTGAGATCATTCCCTCTAAGCAACTTTATGTTAGAAAAACCCATTGAAGACAGTTTCTTGACCAATTCAGAATATTGCTCTTTCTCCTTAATTTCACTTGAGTCTTGTCCGATTCTAATTATCAAATAATAGTATTCTATACTTATTGCTGCTGTTTTGGGAAGGTGGCAGTCACCAGAGATGTAATCATTTCCATCAATGGTAATGCTCGACACTTTGAGGTTCTGAGTCTTTTGTTCAGTAGTCCTTTCTTTGACTTGAATCGTACTAAACCCCTTTGCCTTAATGCTGTTTATAAGGCTCATATAGTCCTTTGTTTGCCAACTTTTTAGAACAGTAGTTAGGTCTATTCTATTTCCACTACTGTACTTAACGACTATCTTCACATCCGGTGCATAAGAATCACTGCTATTATACGATTCCAAATTATTGACAGTGACTCCTAAAACAGTGTTTTCCGCCGCCCAACCAGTCGTCACCTCTTGAGCCTGGACATTTGTGAACCCACTTTCTTTCAACCCGGCAATTACTTCTTCATAATTCTGTCCAACAAACTGTGAACTCTCATAACCAATCCCAATCTGAAGTGTAAAGTAGGTCAAAATAATAGGGGCTTTCTTTGACAGATAACACTGCTGATTTGAATACACCATGTTGTCGAGCATTATCGAAGATGTTAAACCGTCCTTTAGCTTGTCTGAAGTCTTCTCCTCGCTCAATGTGATATTGGTGAAGCCAGCATCTGAAAGAATTTTCTCAATATCTAGATACTTCTTGCTTTGCCATCCCTTCAGTATTTCTGTCACATTAACCCTATCTGCGCTGCTGTACGTAACGATCACACTGACATCGGGCTTGCGGTATGATCCCTTCGTAAAGGTTTTGGAGTTATCAATAGTTACGTCAATAACAGTGTTGTCAGACAGCCACCCCGTTTCATCTTGCTTTCTGGTTATGTTGAGGAATCCAGCGTCCTCAAGTTCTTTATAGACATCATTCTGGTCCATTCCGATAGCATAAGATGAATCAAATGGAATTTCGATTTTACCCTCTTTATATTTGTGGGTCAAGAAAAGGACAAGGATAGCAATGGCTGCGAGGCCAACAAATGTCAAGACGAGTCCCCGCTTTACTTTCTTTCGCCTATCTTTCTTATGCTTTTCTGATGATACAGTATTGATTAGGTTTGCTGGATTCGGATTCGAGAGAATCGGAGTCTGCCACCCATTTCTCACGCAAGTGGAAAGCATGTCTTGAAGAGAATTGCAATACTCGAAAAACATGTTGTATTGTTTTTTACTGGAAAGCGAATATCGATCTTGAGTGATTTTGCTGTCAACATCCAGCATGTTCAAATAATGACTGTATTGCTCAGAAACCTTGTCCACCTGAGAATAACGTACCGCAGGAACCGGCCACTGTCTGCTTTGGCATTCTTTGATTTGTTCGTCCTGTTGTTTGCATAAGGTGACAATATCCCTCCATTGATCTGGGGATGATGCAGGATTTGAAACTATCGAAGAAATCTTTAGGTCAACAGCTTTTATTTTTTGATGAAGCGCCTCTTTTTGTTCTGCATTACTCCGAATCACTGAGAGTTGTTTTTTCAGTTTTTTAGTATCTTGATTGTTAATTGCAGGTAGCGGGATTTGTTTCTGCTTGCAGATTGCGACATCACGTTCCAGGTCACTTATCAGTTTAGAAGCCTGATCGCAGATGTTGGTACTCAGTTCTTTCTGCGCAAGCCCAAGCAATTTATCAATCTGTCTGTCAGCTTCAACGATTCTCGTTGAAATGGAAATTGAATCTTGTCTATTCTGAAGCAGTTCGGCGCAACGTTGAGGATTTGGATTCTTTATCTGCGGAATGTCCCATCCGTTTGCTTTGAAGTATTCTAATAGCTTCTGCTGTCGGAGGCACAGCTCAATTCCAGAAGTGTAATCATTATAAGATGCGTTTTGCTTAGAGAGAATTGAAGAGATTTTCCCATCAACAAACTGAAGAGATGCCGCGTTAATTAAGCGGTCAGCATCTTCCAGCTTATCTGAATCTCCGACATGCGCAGTCAGTTCTTCTGCAAAAACAGAAGCGATTGCTGTGCGTTCTTCTTCACCAATTCCTTCAGAGGTACAGAGTTCCAGAATCTTTTTTGTACCTTGATACAGGTAATCATCAAACTTAACAGCCATATCTAAGCAGCCCCTTACACTTCTTTATGCTTTCCAGTGCGATTACAGAACCATATCCTGTGGGCCAACATCCTTATACGCCCCATTCTCAAAGATGACCGCAATACCATGCTCCATATCAAACCTAAAATTACACATTAACGCAAATGCTGAAACACCTTTAGTCCTCATGATTAAAATACTCTTTGGCATAACGTAATGGAAAATATTATCTAGGTTGTCTTCACCTAGTTCAAATGAATAGTGCTTCCTGATATATTGCTCAATCCCAGCTATTGCCGGTTCGTAATCGGCTGATTGGACGGAAATAAACGCTGCTTTCTGATAATCAGAAATAACTTCCCCAGGATAATTCTGATAAGCGATGTTAAGTTCAAAATCCCTATCCCAAATTCGAATCCTAACCTTACTCATCGAATTCACCTCCTATCATACCAACCGCGTCTCTCATTCTGCACTCAGAGCAACCTCCGCTGTGATTGAAAAACAAATTGATTTCAGAGCGAACCAAAACCATAGTTTCCATATCGCACTTTTCATGCCATGTAAGATTATTCGCTTTTCGATAATCGAAAACATCTTCCGGTTTCCAATTATCGCGGCCATCCCTTTTACCAAGACACCAAATTCTCGCTAATTCGATGTCGGCTTGAGCAAAGTTCCCGAATACTATTTCACCATTGGAATCTGCATAATTTTCTCGGTTTTCGGTCATTGCGGAGATCTTTACTACTGCCTCTGAACAGACTTCAAAATCTGGTTCTGCGTTCCTATATACAATACCATCTATTCCATATTGACTCAGAATCTCAATAACAGTAATTCCTTCAACAGTACGCCTTGATGGAACAAACTTTGATTCTCCTCTGGGTCCCTCATATTTCCCTCTGACCGGATTATCATCAGTTATTGTTCGACCCAAACGATCATCATATGAGTTATGCTTACCCCCGAATGTTTTCCCGTCATATAATGCAATTCGACCAGCATCATCAAACTGAACACTGTGTTTCTCGATTTCTTCCCTTGTGATATCAGGATACCTGACATTTATTGTTTCCTGATGATTGATTGTCTTGCTGAAACTCAGGTTAATATTGATATTATCCTGCCCACCTGTCGTTCCCTTTCCGGCAGGAACGACGTTTTCATATTTCATCTTGATTTTTAAGTAAGCTGCTATGATTTCCTCAATTCGTTGTAAACCGCTTACGGCTATTGTTCCTTGTGAAAGGTTTTGGCTCTGAATAGCTGCAAATTCATTTTGCAGTTGTCTACAGGCTGTTCTTTTCTCATTGAGTGAATAGATTACAGAATTGATAGCATCTAAATGAGCGTTCAAACGACCATTAACAGAGTTGACATGCTCAAGGCGAACTTGATGCGGGTACATTTCTTCCTTCACCACATTGATTTCTGCTTCGACAGCAGCCGCTTTTGCACATAGAGCTTCATACGCGGGATTACTAATCTCGTATTCTTCCCCTTTCTCATCTGTTAGGGTAATTGAAGAAGGGGTACTCTCCATTTGACTCTCAAGATCAGCTAGTTCATCCTCAAGATTGTTTTGTTGAGCGGTAAGCCTTGCAAGGATTTCCTCAATGCTTTCTTTTTTTGCTTCAAGTGTTTCCAAGGCAGATGCCATATGTTCCTTGCTTTCGCCAAGACTATTTGCATAATCAGATAGCTGTCTATACAACTCTTCTAGGCATTGAATACCTCTATCAAAGCTTGGTGAATAGTCCGTTGCCGAAGAAACTGAAAACTTAAAGGGTTTTACGGCAGACAGATTTGCTTTTGCTCTTGTAATCATGCCGAATCTGCCTCCTCACAAAGATTCTGTGTCTTTTCATTTAATCCTTCTATGTTAAGGTTCTCTGCTTCTTTGGCTAATTCTTCGGCTTTGCATCTAATTCCTCGGAGCTGACGTGACCGTTCCTGTACCTGCTTAACATATGATGCGTAAGAGTCATGAACGGCGTCGTCCCATTCGCACTTAAAACACTCAACTATTGTTGCGACTAGTTTTTCATACTCTGAGTCATTATTCTTAAGTGGAGTTAAATCGACCGTCATTATCCAACCTCCCCGCTATAAGCGCATCCACCGTATGCTTCCAGGATCGCCTTCAGCTTTTCCAAGTATTCTATAGCATAGCGGATATTATTGCCCGTCTTAGCTGTTAGATTAACGCAGGCCAAAGTAATACTCTTAGCCTTCTCAAATTGATATCCAGCGAGAAATTGCTGCCCGTCACGAATAGCTCTGGACATCTGTTCAGTTGAATTAGAAAGGTCATGCGTTATCAGTTCAAGTTTGTACTGAAGATCGCACAATGTATCGTAATCTAAACAGATATCATATGAAGCGCTCATTCACTCACCCCCTGAGTTCCTGCACTCTCTGGTAGAATGTTCGCATATAATCGCCTTCAAGGGCTAATGCTTGGTTCAGATCCTTGGCAATATCTATGATATTGGCCTGAAAAGCCTGCATTTGGTTATCATTCCATTGTCCATGGTCTTTCAGAATGGCTAATAATTCTTTAGTTTCCTTCTGAATGCCTGAGCAATAGATCTCCATTTGCTGTAAAAGTCGCTCAGCTGCAACCGCATCAAAAACGATATCCATTTCTTTAGCTTAGCTCCTTAATTTTCCCTTCGAGGTAAATTACATAGTCTTCAAAAAGCTTGATGGCATTTACCACATTCTTGGTTACTTCGCTGATGAACTCTGCAAAATCATCGTATTGCGAGTCGCGCCAAACAGCTGCAATTGAGTTCTTCTTTTCATTGATTGTTTTAATATGGTGGTAAACCCTTTCGCTGTAATTTCTCAGAGCTGCTGCGACATCTAGCATATCAGCTCTGTTGAACTGAACCATGGAGGTATCCACGCTAATCTGTCGCTTTGTAACGAGATATGGATTGGGCTGCTGCGCTGACGCCGCCATCTCTTCGTATCTATAAATCTTGTTCTGATATGCCACGATTTGGTTTTGCATGTCATTAAGTACAACCGACGCTTCAAGCATCTCATCTCTTAGGAGCATGGATGTTTTGACCACCTTCTCATACTGAGCGCCTTTATTTGAAGCACTATACTTTGCGAGGTAGCCAACCAGCTGATCTGTGTTATCAGCGATATTCTGAAGCGAAATATCCATTGCTCGGACAACTTCTGAGAGTTGCTCTACTCCGCCGCGGATATTGATATCCTCAATATTCTCATACAGCTTTTTCATGGTCCTTATCCCCTTCCGGCAATCAGCATTTGCAGGGCTTCCAATTCCTTTTGGTTTGCAATATCATAGATTATTGGCCTGATCTTGCTGAATGCGTTTCTCCTTGCCCAAACAGCTACAGTTTCCTCTTCCCCATCGTTGGAGATGTTTTTCAGCATCTCTTTTAGATAATACGAATTATCAATTTGATCGGCATATTCAGTATCATTGAAGAGCAATACGTTGTTGATTCCTGTAATAGTTCTACCAGCTCTCCATATTGATGGATCACCTTTAATTGCAAGAACCACATGAATGTTATATCGATAACCGCTTTTAAGGAGTGTACTTAAAACTACTTGGACACCTTCTCTAAACTGTCCTGCTTTGGTGCTTGCGCTCTGGCTCTGCTCTGCAAAGATGTCAAAATCGAAATTGAATCCTCCCGGTCTGGATGACGATTCCTTATTGTCGGCAAGACCGCTTTCTATTATTTCATTGCAATTAAAGCTTTCAATACCAAAGAGATCATTGACGATCAAAATGATTGGAGGGAATGACGGGTCTTCATCAACTGCACTTTGAACGCTTGCCTGCCTGCTCAGATACTCAGCATATATGTCTCTCAACACGTCCTTCAGCTGGTCAAGACGATAGCTTTGTTCTTTTGACTTAGTAGCTCCAATATTCTGGCAGTAATACATGAACGAATGTGGAGATGATCCTGAACCATCTGATACTCTTGTTCTGTCACCATTAAATAGATGCACTACTACATCCTGCCTCAAGAGAGAAACGGCTATTGAGGAACACAGCGAAGAAGCCATTTGTTTGTCACTGCCAAGAAGGAGCACTGACGAGTTTTCGTGCTGAGAAAACTGAACATGAAAAGGACTCATTCTATAGACATCCTCTCCAAGTACAGTATCAAGCACTCCGTTTTGATGCTTTATGCTCGAAAGAACGTCCTGATAGGTTCCTTTTCCTCCTTGTATGGAAGAGAAAATGGATAGTCTGGCCTTGGAACCTATAACTTTGGGCTTCAAATAGGAATACTCCGAATACCTGGAACGAACATCAGCAAAGACCTTTTCACTCATCTCACTCGGAGATACGAAAGCCATCTTAACTTTTTTGATGGTTCCTTTTCCGTAACTGACATACGCTTCCCCTGTCTTCAATTCAGAGATTTCTTGCTTACGCTGAATAAATTCATCTTCAAATCCGGAGTCTCTAGGAATATCCTGCGCTACGCGGAAACAGATGCGGCCAGTTGCGCTTGGCAAAAAAGCATCCTTCAGCATATATGATTTGCCTTCACTCAGATTCTGCGCAACCATAACAAAATGCATTCCCGCTGCTCTCATACGAGTAGAAATTGAAGAAATGAGTTTCTGGAGAACAGAAGCATTATCTTCACGGAAGATTTCCTGCACTTCATCAATAGCAATAATGATCCTCGGAAAGTATTCCAACCCCTCTGCAATGGCTTTTCTGTTGTACTCGACAATATTGTCCGTAAAGCGGCGATTGAAAGCTTTGCTTCTGCGTTCCATTTCCTCCAATACCATCTGGAAGAGGCAGAGTGCATCATCAATCTTGTTGTTCTCAGCGATAATCTTGATATGCGGAATTCCACAATCACTATACTTTGATGAAGCTCCACCGTTTTTGAAGTCCAACAGCCAAAACTGTAAATCCTTGGGTGAATACTTTAGACATCCATTCAGCACAAGACTATGGAAGAAAGAAGACTTCCCGGAGCCACTTTGTCCGATTGCTATATAACCGATACACTGACCAGCAACTGTTCCATCTTCATCTTTGCAACTCAGCGGTAATTCGACAACGCTCCCACCAGCCTTTCCAACCGGAATATACATGATGCTGCCAAGCTGTGTTTCCGTTTCGCACGCTGCAACTTCACTGAGCGAAATATAGCTCTTTTCTTTCCTGTTAATTGCACTTGCAATAGCCATTGAGCGTTCCTGAACAAAGGCATCCAAATTCCCTGCAATATGCAACACTTCAACGGGCTTTCCTTCTGAAGAAAAGCCTGTTTTGTCATTGTATTGGATCTTCAATGAGCAGTTCTGCTTAATGCTGTTCAGCAGATACTTATTGCTGGCTGTAAGGTTCTTTTCAAAAGATGCACTATTATCAACGATGAGAAAGCGCAGGCCACATCTGTGGCCCATGTCACCGGGCTTTGAAAGTGAGTTGATCGTATTGAGAATCTCAGCAGATGCATATCCACTGCCATCTACCATGCCATCACGGAGAATAATGAGGTTGAAAGGGTCAGATCTGTCTTCTTCATAGATGGAGTAGAGATCCGGCTTTGAAACAGACGTTTTTCTGAAAGTGTCCTCACAAATCACATCTCTGAATGTTGCAAGGTCGCTTAGTGAGGTGTGAATCTGAATAATTCTCTTTGCATTCTCAGTAGAGCTTTCAGACTGAAAACTATTATTTAACCGCTTATAGAGGTAGTTCGTGTTCTGGTCGAATACATGTACATTTACCGACCCAAGAGGGAAACTCTCTATGAATCTAAGGATGTAAGCGATAATGAATTCGTCTATCTGACTATCTTCAACATGCTCAAAGTCAGATATGAGCATCACATTTCCCTGCTGTTTCAGGTTTGTAGGGATGTTTTGATATGTGTTTGTAATACCAATGTCACGCAACAAATCCAATGTTACGCTTTTTACCGGGTTACGTGCTACGAGCAATTCGGTTGGTAGCGCATCTCCAGCAGCTATGGGATCAGTTGTTCTCAGTTCAGTTGTATATTCATTAGCGACGATCTCTCTCGCTTCATTTCTGAGTTGGTCAACTGTTTGTTGTACTTTAGATAGAGTTTTCCTTGAAGCTGTAGAAATGACCAAATTCAGAGCTTTTGCAGAATCAACACTGTAATTATATCTTTGATGAAATGATGCTTTCATTTCATCAAAGCTGTTTTGTGCAGATTTAACTCCGTTTAGGGCGTCAAAGACAGCAGAAACATCATTCTGTCCTTGCTGAGATAAAACCTTCCTGTATGCCTCAATCGCCTCAAGGCACTTGACATATTGATTTCCAATAGAAGCTGCGTCCATCAGCAAAGCGTATTTTGAACTGTCGATTTCTTTTATCAAAGCACGCAGCAATTCTCCTGCTCTTTTGGCTTTGGAGGATTCTGTTTCTCCGCCATTGCCAATGACTCTATTTATCTTCTCATCATACTGGCGCAGAACACTTAAGTCCTTTATTATCTTCGTATATTGAGCGTTCAACCCTTCTATTGTGCTCATAATTCATAACCTCCAAAGCCTTTTTCTCTTTGACGTTAAGTTAGGCAGGAACGTACCCGATCTTATTCACTCCAATGATTCCTCTACGCAGCACAGTCATATTGATTGTTTCATACTCAATCGTTGGCACTTCAGCTGATCCTGTCTGTGTGAAGGGGACTTCAATTCGATCAACTTGAGTTCTTGGAATTGGAATAGTCTCAACGCCTAATTCTGTGAGAACCTCATTTGGCAATTCGTAGTTCTGTTCAACTAAGCCGAAACAAGTGAATCCGGTATCAACACAAAAAGAGATGAGTTTTTTCTTTCCAATGTTATACAGTACGCAGAACGAAGTTCCAACAAGACTGCCGAGGAGATACCCGACAACTGGAAGCGTAAAACCGAGAGCCTGTCCAATGATGCCTCCGATATGTGCTCCAATTAGATAGCCGCCAGAGATAATGACGGTATCCACAAAAGCAGTACCCATCTGCCTGGTAGTCATTTTCCCTGCTGCGACCAGGATGCTGTTCTTTACTGTTTGCATAACTAACGCGACAACCGTTCCAACAACGCTTGGACTGAGGCCAGTAAATGCTTCGCCGAGCACTCCCTTTTCGCAAATGATGAATAATGCAGATGAGATGGAGCCGCGGAGAAAACCCTCAGCCCCTGACGAAACAGCCTTCTCACCCATATGCTTAATCTGATCGAGATCTATCTCGCCATGTTTTATTAAGTAGTCGATTGCTTTATAAATCTCAGGAGCAAGTTGAACAGCTACAGTAACAGCAGCTGCGGAATAACCAGCTTTCAGTGCTTGTTTCAGAAGATATTCGGTGTTAATTGCGCTGTTTGTTGTAATACCATGTTCTTCAGCTGAAAAGCTCTTACTTTTACTCTCCCGTGCGATATCTTCCAGTTCTTTTCTCGTGGCAGCTTTGGATTCAATCCCTTCATCATTCTTCAATTTGTCTGATAACTGAGATTCTGTATCGGAATAAGCCTTTGATAGTTCTGGACGTATGTCTTGATTTCGTAAAGCTTGTCTGTGAGCGCTTTCTTTAGCACCTGAAAGCTGGTCAGCAGGAACTAGACGCCCTTGATCTTGATAACTGGCTAGACCTGTTTCAGGATTATACCTTGCCTGCGCGAAAGCGCTTTTTTCCGCAGTAGCATAAGATTTAGCGCTATACGATTGCCCTGAATTCAGTTGAATATCTACAGAGTCTTTTACCGTACTGTGTAAGACAACCGCGCGATCAGTGGAATCGGCTGCAATGGCATCAACATTGAATGTCCCTGCGGCATATTCCTCAAGCATATACCCCTGCAATTGAGCGATTCCCAAGTTGCGATATTGATGATTGTTGATATTTCGTTCAAGCTCTTTTATTGCGGCTTCGACCGCATCAACATATGACGCTCCCATATTTGCGCCGATGTCTGCTCCCATTATTTTGGCAGCAAACTCCCATCCCTGTTGAACTGCAGTCTTTGTCTGCATATAAACGCTCCTTAATGATTCATAAAGCTCTCAAGCCCATCGTTATACAGGTGGATCACTCCATAGAAAAGCATCTGTCTCTTCATCAGCGATTTGTTTCTGAATAGCTCTTCTGATCTGGCTGCCACGATGCTTCCAACTTTGCCAATAGCTTCGGCACCTGATTCAATCGCTTTTTTCGCTGCTTCAAATACAGCTGGATTTCTATGTTTCTTTGGAGTTTTCTCCTCCTCCAAAGGCTCTGCAGTCACCGCTATTTCAACAACCTCACCTGTTCCTTCATGAGCCTCAGTATCCGGTGTCGTTATCTTTTCTTTTATAGGTTTCAAGATATCAGGGACTGGTAATGTATCAAGTTTTTCCAAAAAGGCGTCATAACCCTTTCGATTTGTCAAAGCTTTGGGTTCGATGTATAAAACTGCTTGGTTTCCTGCCCACCCATATTTCACTCCGCAATCATTGAACTGCACATCAATGACGGGAATGAGCTTTTCTGTGCCTTTGATATCTCCAAGATAGAGAATCTTGCCTTGAATGTTACCGGCCTTCTTATTACCTAGCCACACTTTTTCAGTCCAAGAAACGATATTGATTGAATTATCTCTTGTACCAACAGCACCGTCTTCATTATCATCGTTTGTCTCGACAAGCTTTTTGAGTTGGTTCATGAGCAATTCGTCTTTATAAACTACAATTAATGTCTTTTTTGTCTCAAACATCTTGGCCTCCACAATTTGGATCCTCGTCGGGTTCTTCCTTTGATAGATCGTAATGATGGCAATATCTATAGTACCAACACTCATAAGGATCGGTACATTGAGTTCCAGGAGCTATGCGTAGTTCCTCTGGCTCTTTTTGCAACCTGTTGAGCTCCCAAATATGGTCATTTACCCACTTATATAGTCCTTTTGCTTGAGTTGTCACATCAACGGGAACCAGGTCATCATCAATACTGTGGAGCACAATATAGATACTCCCGATTTTCACTCCGCATCTACTGATTATGTAGTATTGGAAACCGGCATCTCGGACAAATTGGTCATGCACTTCTGGAGAGTTTTTTACTTCATAGAGGTCATATCCACTCTCCGTTTTCCGCAGGATGTCTGCTGCACAGTAGTTATTGTAGTTGCTGAATGCCGCTTCACAAATGACCGGGGTTCCTTTTTCAAGATGCTCTTTAGTCCGTTCAACCATTGCGGCTTTATCCGGATATGTAGTTCCTTCCTTGAAAACGGTCATTTCCTCATATGGCCCGAACATACTCATAGCGCGGTCGCCAAAGTCGTTTCCCGCATCAAGTCTTCTTTGTATCTCCGGTGGAATCACCTTCAACTCTGGATGATGATTATCCAGCCAAAGCATCTTTGGACATTGCATCCCGCGCATGAAACTTGTTTTTGTCATTGCCATTATTCTCTCCCCTAAATAAATAACGACATCATATTCTTACTCAACATTGTTTTGATCGTCAGTATCCGCTGAAATCCCACACGCATTTTTAAGGATGGTTATCATTTCATTCTCATGTTGTTTATACATACTGTCTTTCCAATAGATGCTTGCGGCAGTTTTCCCGTTTCTTTCCGTAAGCTCGCTCATTATACGAAGCTTGATGCTTCCTTTAGCAATCATATCCCTAAACGTGCTTTTTTTCGCCTCTGGAGACATATTGGAGAACTTAGAGTTCACATTTCTTTGTATAATGCAAAGATTACCAAATTGATCTACGCCGTCCTTCCATTGTTCAAAGGTCCCTTCGGACGGATTTCTCGGATACCAATGCTCAACAGAGTTTCTAAACTCAAAGACAAAGTTTTCGTATTTTTTCCGGTTTGCATTCCAAAGAAGAAAGTCCAGATAATTAAAAACGATGTGAGGAGTATTCACGCCCATTGAGAAGGATCCATCTTTACATTCGTCGAAGAAGTTCTCCTTCACGGCCTTAATTGCTATTGCTTCAGCAGCTTCACTATAGTCTGCCATATCGTCAGGCGAAAGAACGGAATGCTTATAGTTGTCCTTTGATAGCCATAGTAGGAGCTGTGTTATCCAATGCATTACTTTTGGCGAAGTATATGAAACACGTAGAGCTGATTGTAGCATAATATTTGTTTTCGTTCGCCAGTCGTTTGTACTATCCCATTCACGGAAGCGAATAAATCGAGAGTTTCGGTAATACGGTTTCTTTTTTGTTTGTTGACCAGAAACATACAGGCTCTTGAGACTCCATTCACCCTCAGAGTTCTCATTCGCATACTCGCGCTTCACAATGTACTTGTCGAATAAGAACCTTGTTCTGAGTAGGCATACAATGAAATCTCGTGAAAACTGTGCCTTGTCATCGGAAAGCTTGCCAGTGCTTGTTACGCCGTGACTAATAACGTGAGCAAAGCTATCTACAAGTTTTTTATCGTCCAGAAGATCCGCAACAATAGCTGTTGATCCATCCTCATGATGGATTCCTTTGAGGTCAATCAATATCTTCAATGTATGAATCAGAAAGAACGGATACTCAATGATGCTTTCAAATCTAACTCTGACATCATCATCTATATTTCCGTCGTCAGAATCTATCTCGAAATTCACATCAATGATATCTGCAATTGTATGATTCACGCCATCAAGAGTCGAAGAACTCATTCCAGCCCTGTAATCTGTCCAGTCGCTTGGAGGCATGCTATTCCACCCCCCGCCAAACAGATTCTCTCTCACCGCATTGCTTTTACTGATGAAATGCATCTGGACATATCCAGTCATATCACTACAGGCATCCCAAATCCTTGCAAAAACTGCTTTATCCATCTCGTCTGGCAAATAACTCATAAGGGTTGCTTTCAGTATATCGTGTTGCTCGAGTTGCTCCCCTCTAGTGTTCATGATTTCAAAATAACGGTTCAGATCAGTATTCTCTGGTACTTCGATTCGATAAAGAACAACCCTTTCCAGTTTTTTTAGAAGAGTATTCTTATCATAGCCCGGCTTGTTCAATTCTTCAGTGAGTATACCAAGCCCGCGCTGAATGCTTGCCTCAATTCTATCCATATCAAGTTTGCTTCTATTCTCCATAAGAAGCTCTTTTATATTCTTTAGAGTATAGTTCGATTTCTCTCTACAAGCGAATGTCAGGGTGTTCTTTACTTCCAAGCCCAGGCAATTTAACAGCAAATAAAGCGACGTCAGTCTTTGTTGACCGTCTACTACCTCAAACTTATTTCCCTGTCTTGAAACAATCAAAGCCCCAATATAGTAGAAATCGTCATCAGGAACATCTGAGATATCCTCTATTAGCTGAGTTATTTGTTTGTCTTCCCATGCATAGGCTCGTTGATAGAGGGGAATTGTGTATTCAGTTTCAGTATCGAATATATTATGCCCAGGAGTAACTATTCTGAGCTCTGTAACTAATTCAGGCATTTGCCACCTCAACAATTCCATTGAGAACTTTCAATTTCCGATATAGTGATTCCCACTTTGAACTTGTCGGAGCATCCCCGTCGCGCCTAACCTTGATCTGCATCCCAGAAATCTCATTATGAAGTCTAGCGAAGCTGATCTTGGCAAACATAGGAATTGCATTTGTGTATCGTGAATTACTAGCATCTCCTATGGCATATTTGTTGATGCTATCAAAACCCAAGTTTTCCATGTCTACTCGTACCATGAAGGCCCAAGTGAATAGCTTCTTGATAGCCATCTCATCGAAATTATGAAACTTGTCATAATAGCACAGCAAAGAACAGTAAAAAAGGTTCTTTGTGTACCTAAAACCAGTCGAACTGTTTTTCTCCTCTAAGATTGCGTTAATTGCTGCAAATGCTTTATTTGAAGCAATTTCCTTTTTAACATCTTCGAGTAAAAGCATGTAATGATCGACCATCTCGAAGAAATCATTTCCTGCAATGAATGGTTCTGTAATCTGGAAATACGGCATTGCTTTACTGGCACGTCGAGCATATGTATAAACGGATGCTTCTGAGATCCCTTTGTAAGTGTCGATTTCTTTTGCGGTGAATGATCTGCTTTTGATTCCACGCGACCAGTTCCATATTGGGAAAAGATACAGGTCAAACAACTCTCTTATCTGGGTTGTATCCTTTGCTTCCCATTTCGTAACAGCATGCTCCATCTCATATGGGTACTTCTTCATTTCTCGAAGATGATATGCTTTCAACAAGTCATGGGGATCGAGCGCTTTTCCCCTTGCATTCTGAGAATCAAATAGTTGAAATGCTTCCGAGACTTTTTCAACGCATATGACAACCACTTCTAAAATGTCATTTAGTGCATTTATAAAATCCGTCTTCGTTTCCTCGTTTTTTAGAGAAAACCACTCTCTTATATACATATAGTTTGTGTGGATGTTGCTTTGAGAGGTCTTGTTGATAAAGTCCCTTTGAAGGATGCTGCACTGGAAACCCGGTTCAAGATAATGCTTCAAAAGGGTCAGCGAAATGATTCTCTGCTGGCCATCGACAATATCATATCTACCGTCTTGGTTCTTGTGGACAATAATAGTACCTATACGATACTTAAAACCTACTCTATACCTTTCAGAGTCAGCAATAGCGTTGGTGATGTCCGTCAGAAGATCTTCAATATTCTGCGTAGACCACTTATATGGACGTTGGTAATCAGGAATTTCTAATTCCATTTTCAGCAGATCATTTATGCTTTTGATCTCTGCCATGAGTTCAGCTCCTTCCAATTGGAATAAGGCAAACTATACTATTGCTCTATGATTATTCTTTCAGAAAATTAGCTTTTTACGTTGCTTCTCGTGAGTATCTATATGCCATCGTTTGAAACCTTCGATTGCTTAGTTCACTGGTTATTCCGTAGCGAATCAGCTACAGAAAAGACCAAGCCAGAATACTCTTCCTTCACTTCATCAGGAGCTTTAATCCGTACTTTCCCTCCGAACCCAAAGACCCAACTATAGAATACTGGTCCAACGGATGTAGTCACGACCGCACGGAACGATTTCATGTCA
>JAEEGL013767888.1_pt1 | contig 16502 bp, 14 predicted proteins | sample 9134231 | NCBI WGS metagenome assembly JAEEGL01 (sample SAMN16246548, study PRJNA631951) | gut metagenome | biome: gut microbiome; feature: rumen; material: fiber-attached | host: Bos | place: Iran: Karaj | collected 2018-10
ATTCAAAAAGCATCCATTGATGTGGGAGGAGTGCCCTGCAGATATTCTTGCTTGAACGATAAGGAAGTGTTGGAGAAGTATCCTCAATACGAAGATGTATGTGCAGCATTACAAAATGGTAAATACCGACCGATTATATCCAATTGGTCAGATTTTATGGAAATATTGGGACCTCATTTAAATGAAATATTTCAGGGGGAAGTCACAATAGATGACGGATTGAATCAGGCACAAAGTGAACTAGAAGAACTTATGGGGAAGTAGATGAAAAGAAAAAAGAGCTTTAAAAAGAGAATTATTATTTCTTTTGTAGTTTCCATACTGGTGGCGATTATAGCGATGGATGCAGTGAGTATTTATCAGCTTTACAATGTTACCATTTTGGACGGCAGAGCGGTTGTGTCCAATATTGGGGAAAGTAATGTGGAAAAGGTAAATGCTGTTTTGGGGGATGTTACTCATTCCGCTGAGGTAATTTACAAGGATGCGATTTACGGTTTGCAGGAGAATCCCGCTGCTTTGGAAGATGATGCATATCGAGAAGAGTTCGGCAAAAGAATGTATGCCATTATGCATGATGTGGCAGAATCCACTGAAGGTACCGTTGCAGTCTATCTGGTTTACGATCAGTACGCCAGTTATAGTGACGAAGCCTTGTACTTGAAAAAAGATGGAAACAAGTTTAAACAGTCAGAGGTGAATAAGGTTTCCGATTATGATTTATCGGATCAGGAACATGTTGGTTGGTATTATGAGACCATAGCGTCAGGGAAACCTACGTGGATTCAGCCTTATTATGATGAAATGGTATCATCTATGGTTTACACCTATACCATACCAATTTATATAAACCACAATTTTGTAGGACTTGTGGGAATGGATGTGGATATTAATTATTTGCGGGACATTATTTCAAAGATATCTGCTTACAAATCCGGATATGGCTTTTTGCTTAGCTCAGATTATGATGTGATTTACCATCCCGAATATGAGATGGGAGAAAAGTTCGCGGACTTATCCAAAACCACCAGAGAGCAGATTACATCCCTACATTCTAATCAGTATGTCATGAACACGGATATTATGACGGTAAATGGGGAAAAGAAGTGGATTACCTATCGTACACTGATCAATGGCATGATCTTTGGAATCAGTGTATATGAAAAAGAGATTATATTGCCAGTAGGGGTATTGCTCCAACGGACGATTATGATTACTGCTGTAGTATTGCTTTTTACCGTGGCTGTGGTGGTTCAGCTTACATTGATGCTGGTTAGACCGTTAAATGAGCTGGCTTTCGTGGCTGAAAAACTTGGTAAAGGCGATATGGAGGTTGAGATTGCGGACTACAAAACTGAAGAATTCATTAAGTTGGCTGACGCTTTCAAAACCATGAGAAACCGCATCAAAGAATCTTTGGATTATATGAGTGGTTTGGCTTACTCCGATCTTATGACCGGAGTAAACAACAAAGGTGCCTTTGAAAGGGATTCCATAGGAATTACAGAAAATTGCCAAAAATCCGGTGAGAACTTTGCAGTAATCGTTGCGGATATTAACAATTTAAAAGATATTAACGATATTTACGGCCATACAGAAGGCGATGAAGCAATCAAAGGCGTTGCCTACTCTCTTATGTCCATTTTTGGAAAGAGAAATACCTACCGTGTGGGGGGAGACGAATTTTGCGTTCTTCTCAGAGAAAGTAGCTCTGTGCGTATTGAACAGGATATTTCGGCTTTTCGCCATGCGTTGTCGGTTTATCAGGAGGAGCACAAGGAGTTGTTCCATCGACCCATCGTTGTTGCAGCGGGGTATGGAATCTTCAAAAATGAAGCGGATCGGGATTTTAAATCCGTATATGAACGGGCAGATTCCTCCATGTATGAAAACAAAAAGCGATTAAAAGAAGCAGCAAACAACAGCAATAATGAATAATGAGGCACAAACAAGTAGAAACCGGGAGATGAATGATATGTCGGAAATCGAACAGCTGGTATACCAAAGTTTACTGAAAGACTATATTTTATCCTATATTATTGATTTGGAAGCAGATACCATTGATTTACTGAAAAAAGAAGAGGAAGAAGGCACCTTTGGAATGGAGGAGCATGCTGTATACAGTGATTTTCATGCCAAATACGCTTTTTCCCATCTTCATGAAGACTATCGCGATGAACGATTTGAAAATGGAACTGTGGAGTATTTAAGAGACTATTTGGGAAGACAGGATAGTTTCGAATATCTGTATTTGACCAACTACGGGAAATACCGAAAAGCAGTTTATCATTGCCTGGAACGAAAAGGGAAAGAAGCTACAAAGGTTCTGTTGTCTTTTGTTCGTATTGAAAACGATTCGGAATATGATTTCTTAGCAATAAAAGGTGCGGAACTGGAACTTGCTAACAGTCGTCAGCTGGAAATGATTCAGTGCTTGGCGGGAGATTATGAAACTTGCTATTATGTAGACCTTGCCGAGGACACATTTGATATCCTCCGTATGAACGATTACATGTCAGAACGCTTTCGGAGAGCATTTGAAACATATGTCAACTACCACTATACAAAGGCATTTAACATGTTTATAGAGCGAGATGTGGCTCCTCAGGATAAATCCATGCTCTATGATTTGATTCTTCCGGATAATGTAATCTATCATTTGGAAAAGAAGGAAAGCTACAGCGTTAAATTTATGGCCAGAGAGGTGGAAGGAAAGCTGGTTCACTATGTGGCAAAATGGGCAAAGGTTTCGTCAGATCCCACCAAAGCTATTTTAGGTGTAAAAATGGTGGAGGAAGAGTTTCGGGAGAGTGAGCGTCAAAAGAAATACTTAGAGGATGCTTTGGATCAGGCGCAACATGCCAACAAGGCGAAAAGCACCTTCCTTTCCAATATGTCCCATGATATTCGTACTCCAATGAATGCCATCATCGGATACACGGAAATCGCACAGATTCACATTGAAAACGAAAAAAAGGTGGAGGAATGCCTAGAAAAGATAATGAGCTCATCCAAGCATTTGCTGGATCTGTTAAATGATGTATTGGATATGAGCCGTATTGAAAGCGGCCGCGCCCGATTGCTAGAAGAAGAATATCGCATTTCCGAATTGATTCATGATATTTGGACCATTGAGGAAGGGGCGATTCAGGATAAAAATATCAACTTTACCATTGATATGTCCGAATTAAAGGATGATGCAGTGGTGTGTGATAAGCTTCGTATGCGCCAGATGCTTTTAAACTTTGTAAATAATGCCATTAAATATACACCGGCCGGCGGAAACGTAGGAATCGTAGTAAAACAGAGAAAAAGCGTGCTAAAAGACTACAGCCGCTACGAGGTTCGGGTGAAGGATGATGGAATTGGGATGAGTAAAGATTTCCAGGAGCATCTGTTTTCTCCTTTTGAGCGGGAACAGTCCTCTACCCAAAGCGGTATTGAAGGAACTGGTCTTGGTATGTCCTTGGCAAAGAGTATTTTGGATATGATTGGCGGTTCCGTTCGGGTAAAAAGTGAAAAAGGAAAAGGAACGGAATTTACAATAATCTTTGATTTGAAACGTCAGGAATACCGAAATGTGGCTGCCGAGATTGATCGGTCCATAGCCTTGGAAAATGGCGAAACGGTTATGCCAAAAGAAGATTTTAAGAAACGGGGAGGAAATATTCTTTTAGTGGAAGACAATCTTTTGAACCGGGAAATTGCCAGAGAGATTTTAGAAGAGGCCGGATTTAATGTTCAGGAGGTAGAAGACGGGGATTTGGCGGTGGAGCATATGATGCGTTCCAACCCCGGCGATATTGATTTGATTCTAATGGATATTCAGATGCCTACTATGAATGGATATGAGGCTACCAGAGAAATCCGAAAGCTAAAAGATCAAAGAATTGCTACTACACCCATTGTGGCGATGACAGCCAATGCCTTTGAAGAGGATAAACAAAAAGCCAAAGAAGCGGGAATGAATGGATTTATCACAAAACCGGTTATGATTGAAAAATTAATGGAAGAACTGCAAAAACACATGTAGTTGAAATCTAAATCAACAAAAAATCGCGTGATAGAAAATGCAAGGTTTTTTTAAGGAGTAAATTAGCCAGATTGTGTAAATGTGGATAACTTCACCTCTTTTTTGGGGATAAAACCGTTGGGAAAATTAGTTGAAAGATAGCCCAACTAAGTTTTCCACTTTATCCACATAAACAGGGCTATTTATCCACGAATATTGAAAATAAAGGCTTCTTAAAGGATAATTCCACATAGATTTTGATGAAAAGTCGAAAAAGCAGAAATTTAATACTTGATTTTTGTTTAATTTTAAGGCAATATAGGAAAGGTTTTCACAAAAAATATGTAGAAATGAATTTGAAGATAAATAAGTTGGAACAGACAATGAAGTTAAAGGATCACAAAAAAAACGTGTTGGTCGTGGACGACGACAGCACCATGTTGCGCACCTTACGTCTTTGGTTATCTGATAAATACACCATTTACATGGCAAATTCCGGTGAAAGAGCATTAAAGATGCTGGAAACCTATGATGTAGATTTGGTTCTTTTAGATTATGAAATGCCGGAACAGGATGGTCCTGAGGTGTTGAGACAGATTCGAAACAACCCGGATACAAAAGAGATGCCGGTTATGTTTTTGACTGCAAAGAATGATAAAGAAAGCGAAGATGCAGTTAGGGATTTACATCCCGTAAACTATTTGACAAAGACTATGCCACCGGATGAATTGATGAAAAGTATTGACGCATTTTTTGTTGCGTAACAATCGAAGGACAAGATGAAAATGAGTGAAGAGTTAAAAAATGAAAAAGATGTACACGAGATGTGTCACAGCCTGAACAAAGGAATGCCTGAGCCTTCCGGATTAGTTGGAAGATTTGAAGAAACCATTGAGCGATTTGCCGCTGTGGAAGCACAGGAATTGCTAAATGAGTTAAATCATATAACAGAAGACAAGCAATAAAAAATTACTTGTTTTTTCTTTGGAAAACTGTTAACATTTAACCTGCTTGTGAGTTCAGATAAAACTGCGCAAGAGAATATGCAGGCGTGGCGGAATTGGCAGACGCGCCAGATTTAGGTTCTGGTGGGCGACCGTGCAGGTTCAAGTCCTGTCGCCTGTACTAAATTATAAATGGCTTAAACTTTAGGGATTATGTATCCACAGAGTTTAAGCCATTTTTATTTCTCTTGACACCAACTATATGTTGTGACAAAATTTAAAGGTAACCACAAAATGTAGTGGGTGATGGAGGGGGAATTATGAATAATAAGTGGATTCGGGCAGCCATTCCGGCATTGCTCATACATTGTTCCATTGGTACGGTGTATTGCTGGAGTACCTTTAAGGAAGCCATTGCTATGCAAATTGGCGCCAGCACCTTTGCTACCGGATGGGCATTTTCTTTGGCAATCTTTTTTCTTGGAATGTCTGCGGCTTTTGCCGGTCGAATCGTTGAGGCAGACATCCATCGCTCATCACTGATTTCCTGTATCTGTTTTACCACAGGTATGCTAGGCACGGGATTTGTGATTCAACATGCTCATGGCATTCTTGCGTTAATCGGTATTTATTTCTTTTATGGTTGTATTATGGGAATTGGTTTAGGAGTTGGCTATTTGACTCCGGTAAAGACGTTGATGCTTTGGTTCTCAGATCAAAAAGGTTTGGCTACAGGGATTTCAATAATGGGATTTGGATTGGCGAAGGCAATTGCTACACCAATAATGGAGTTTTTACAGAATCGATATGGCATTTCTGCTATGTTTTATATATTGGGTGGCATCTATTTTGTGATGATGCTAGCCGGTCATTTCCTGCTGAAAAAACCGGATGGATGGGTGGAAAATCCGGAAAGAGATCAGGAGTTTCAGTGGACATCTCTTTTAAAGAATAAAACCTTTGTTGGAATCTGGTTAATCTTCTTTTTGAATATTCACTGTGGACTGATGCTTATTACCTACGAAAAACAGATTTTGAATGCTACCTTTGCGGGACTTGGAGTACTTGCGTTGATTATTAGTTTTGTGCCGTCCGTTACTGCAGCCTGTAATGCTCTTGGAAGAATCGGATATTCCACCATTTCTGACAGAATGAAAGACCGGAGTCTGGTGTATCAGATTATTTTTGGATCCTGTTTTACAATCTGTGCAGTGGTGTTGTTGTCCTACATTAACGTTGGCACAGTATACAAGGTGGTTGTTGTCATCATGCTTATGATTATTAATCTTGGATACGGCGGTGGATTTTCTACTTTGCCGGCATTGTTATCCTCCAGATTTGGCATGGATCATATTTCAAAAATTCACGGTATTACACTGTCTGCCTGGGCGGTGGCCGGTATTACGGGAAATAACACGTCTGAGATGATTTTAAAGGCTTCAAATCAAAACTATAATTTCATTATTTCTGTGACTTTGCTTCTTTACGTGGTGGCGTTTTTTATCTGTGTTTCTACGGTGAAGGAGAAGGAAATAAAAAGATAATTCCCATATAAAAGGGGAATATGGTAAAATATTTTTAGTGTTTTCGGACACAAAATGTACTAAGGGAGGATTTTTACTATGAAGGGAAATGTATTGGTTGGTCAGTCGGGAGGACCTACCGCTGTTATTAACTCAAGTCTTGCAGGTGTATTCAAAACAGCTCTGGACAGAGGATTTAAAAATGTTTACGGTATGCGTTACGGTATTCAGGGCTTCTTGGATGAGCAGTACGTAAACATGGCGGACTACGTAAAAAACGAGCTGGATTTGGAATTGTTAAAACGTACACCTTCGGCATTTTTGGGAACATGCCGTTATAAACTTCCTGCAATTCATGAGGACAAGGCAGTTTACGAGAGAATTTTTGAACTTCTCAATAAAATGGATATTGAGGTGTTTATTTATATCGGTGGAAATGATTCCATGGATACTATTAAGAAATTATCGGATTATGCAATTCTTACCGGTGCTACACAGCGATTTATCGGATGCCCCAAGACCATTGACAATGATTTAGCTTTGACAGACCATACACCGGGATTTGGTAGCGCTGCTAAATACATCGGTACATCCACCAAGGAAGTCATTCGAGACTGCTTGGGATTCTCATACAAAAAGAAAAATGTTACCATCATTGAGATTATGGGACGAAACGCTGGATGGTTAACAGGAGCGGCTGCACTTTCCAAGGCAGAAGACTGTGACGGTCCGGATTTGATTTATCTTCCTGAAATTCCTTTTGATGTAGACAAATTTACCGCCAAGGTTGAAAAACTGTTAAAGCAAAAAGACGTGGTTGTGGTAGCGGTTTCTGAAGGTATTCATACCAAAGAGGGAAAATACATTTGTGAATTCTCTGCAGGCTCCGAGACAAAGGATGCCTTTGGACATATTCAAATGACAGGAACAGCATCCTATCTTGCCAATCACATCCATGAGAAGATCGGCTGCAAAACCAGAGCAGTGGAATTCTCCAGCTTACAAAGATCTGCATCTCACCTTGCCAGCCGTATTGATATTAATGAAGCGTTCATGGTTGGCGGTGCCGCAATCAAGGCTGCAGACGAAGGTATTTCCGGCGTAATGGTAGTAATCGACCGACTTTCTGACGATCCTTATCAGTCTACTACAGGTGTATATGATGTACATCGCATTGCCAACGGCGAAAAGCTGGTTCCCAGAGAGTGGATCAACAAAGAAGGGGATTACGTAACAGATGAATTTATCAGCTATTTAAGACCTTTGATTCAGGGTGACTATGCTCCTATGATGGTAGATGGTCTTCCTAGACATTTGACCATGAATACAAAAGGATACAAGGATTTGTACAAAGTTTTTGTTGACTAATTTCATGTAAGTTTTAAAATTACTCACGGGTGTGATTTTTATGAATCACTCCCGTGATTTTTTATGGGGACGGTTCTTCTGTCTTCAAAAAGGAATTTTTTTGTAAGTAAAAGAATGAAGAACTGGTACTGGAAGAGTTTTAAAACGAAAACTGTCTCTGGTAGAGATTCAGAAGATGAGGATGAAAGCGATTTTATGAGTAAGAACGAGGAATTCTTAGAATGTGAAAAACCCTGGGTATACTGGACGCTGATTTTTGTGGCCGGATGGTTTGGGGCATATACGTTTATTCTTAGAGGCGGAGTATTTTGCAATGCGCAAACCGCAAATATTGTATTGTTTGCCATCGCCTTGGGAAGTATGAAATGGAAAGAAGCTGCCTATTTACTGGTTCCCATTGGCTCCTATTTCATTGGTGCCTTTGTATCCGAATATTTGGGAAAGACGGTAAAACGCTTTCAACTGTTGCGTTGGGATACGATTCTCATTGGAATTGAAGCGCTAGTAGTGTTGGGACTTGGCTTTTTGCCGGAAAGCGCACCGGATCAGATTTGTCAGGTGGCATTGAATTTCATTTGCTCAATGCAGTTTAATACCTTCCGCCAGGTGAAGGGAGTTCCTGCGGCCACTACCTTTGTAACCAATCATATCAGACAGGTGGGCTCAAATTTGGCAAAGTATGTGCGCCATCATGATGAGGCTTCGGAAAACCGGGTACGGATTCACGGTCAAATGCTTTTGTATTTTGCCGGAGGCGGCGTGGTATCCACCATTGCCATTCACTTTTTCCGTTATCCATCTATTTGGGGAAGCGCTTTGGTATTGTTTGGTATGTTTTTGCGGTTGGCTTATGTGGACCGGTTCAAAGAAAAGGAGCGCTTGTCTCAGGTGCCTCATGGACATTAAGTCCATTCGTAATGGGCGCTATATTGGCAAATTTTCACAATCGATTTTGGAAGTTTATTTTAAAATCTGTGGAAAAAAGACGATTGTCTTTTTTTTGTAATTTCGATAAAATGGCTAATGTTGAAAAACCAAAGAAGTTTTATATTGCGGTATGATTGGAAACTATGCACTTTTTGCAGGAACAACACGGATTGTTTTTGAAAGGAGTGTATTTTTTATGCCAAAAAATAAGTTTCAGGATGTAGTGTTTACCATAATGATGGTCTTTGTTATGGTCTATGCTATGGTGGTTTACAATATTGCAGGAGATCGTGGAGGCCTGACTTATGACGTCTTTGCGTTAGCGCTTTATGAGCTTCCCATTATGATTCCCGTAGCTTTTATTTTAGAGTTCTTTTTCATTGGAAATGCTGCCAAAGCAGTGGTATTTCGCCATATGAACTTTACAGATAAACCGATTTTTATTACATTTTTCATTTCCGGTGTAACCGTTGCTATGATGTGCCCGGTTATGAGCTTTGTGGCTACTTGCTTATTTAAGGGAATCGATGCAAATTTATTCACCAAGTGGATTACTTTGACTGCACATAATTTACCTATGGCATTTTTCTGGCAGTTTATGTATGCCGGACCTTTCGTTCGCTTTATTTTCGGAAAGATTTTTGCTGAGAAGAAGGACGAAGCAATGGAAAATGTCGTTGCAGAATAATTGGGAAGTATCGAATATATATGACGATGTCTTAATTTTGTAGATTTATCTCGTGGCACAGTGTTTGTTGAAATAGTTTCATAAACACTGTGCTTTTTTTTATTTGGTGAAATATGGTAAAGTAGAATAATGAAACAGCAAACAAAACTATTGAAAACAGAAGAAGGGTTGGCTTTGGTATCGGATGAGCTAAAGCTGATTGGTAATTATAGCAGTCTTTTGCCCAGAGTTTCTGGAAATCGGGTGCAGGGAGAGATGCTTGTGAAAGCTGTGCGTATAAAGGGGCAATCAGATCTATTTGTACTGGATGGGACAGCAGGTTTGGGAGAGGACTCCTTTCTTTTAGCGGCAGCAGGGAATCGTGTGTTACTTTGCGAATACAATGATGTGATTTATTCCCTTTTGGAAGATACTCATCATCGGGCACTATTGGATGAGCGTTTGACAGAGATTGCAAAGCGTATGGAATTGTATCACGGAGACAGTATGAGTCTAATGTTGGATTGGGCAAAGGGGAATTGCCCGCTGGGAAATGACACAAAATCTCCGGATGTGATTTTGTTAGATCCTATGTTTCCTGCTAAGACAAAGCATTCCTTGACCAATAAGAAACTTCAGCTGTTTCAAAGTTTGGAATCGCCTTGTCGTACGGGAGAGGAATTATTTGAAGCGGCAATGGCGTTAAAACCGAAAAAAATCGTGGTAAAGCGACCGCTCAAAGGAGAATATTTGGCAAGTAGAAAACCGGGGTATTGTATTTCCGGTAAAACGGTTCGTTTTGATTGCTACGTCTTTTGAATTTGATTATAATGCGAAGTAGGGGCATTAAATTAAGGGTGTTTTGAATATGAATTTTTCTTATGATTATGTAGCTCTGGTTATATTTGTAGTGATTCTTTTGGGGATTCAAGCACGGAGGATGACCCAGGGCCGTACAAACAAAATATATATTTCTATGGTTGTGCTTTCTATTATTGCAACCTTTTGTGATTTTCTTCCGTATTGGTTTCCTTATCCTCTGTCAAAAGGGGAATTGTTTCTCGCCAATGTGGTGAACTATACCTATTTTTTCAGTAGAAATCTTTGCGTTCTCCTTTATATTTTATTTGTTTTTTCTGCCAGCAGAACCTGGCATCAGATCAAAAAGAAAACCCATATGATTGCCATAACTATGCCTTATGTGGTGCTTTCTGTGGCATTGATTTGGAATATGTTCCAACCAAAACTTTTTTATGTATCTGCCGTTACCGGTTATGAGCGGAGGAGTATGATTTTTATCCTCTATGCAATGTCCGGGTTGTACGTTTTGTTGGCGGTAATATATCTGTTTTACTGTCGCAGGTTTATTGATACGCAAAAGTGGTTCGCTCTTCTTTCCATGATTGTTTTGACCTTAATTGCAGTAACAATTCAGGGGCTAGACGAGGAGTATCATTTGGAAATGATTTCCATGGCGATTTCTCTTTTGTTTATGCTTTTATTTGTGCAGCGACCGGAAGAGCAGATGGATGTGTATACCCAGGTGTTTAGCTGGAAGGCCTATCGTACGGAATTACAAAAGATTCTCATTACAAAGCAAAAAGTTGTTATAGGAATCATTACATTTACCAACGCAGCAGAAATGCGCGCCTATCTTGGTGAAGACAGGTATAACGAGTATATAAAAGATATTTTGAGAAAAATCGAAGAAGATTCCAAGTCCTTGAAACAAGACAAGATGCTCTTTTTTGAATATCCCGGAAGAATCTACATCATCGTGGATTCTCAGGAGGAATATTGTGAGGAATCGGCTAAGTACGTATCAGAGTTTTTGGAAAGGGCAGTACGTCGTGATGGAGAAAGCGGTGCGGTGCTAAAAGCTATTCACACGATTGTAAAATTCCCTGAGCAGTTAACTTCGGCAGAAGAAGTCATTAATTTTGGCCATAATCATGAGTACTTCTTTGCAGCGGATAAGAAATTTGCTTTGGCAGAGGAATTCTTTGAACGGGACGATTTTGCAATCTATAATCATATTGATTATGTTCTGGGAAATGCCATAGAACATCAGTTGTTTGAAATGTATTATCAACCAATATACAACACCAGGGAGCATCGCTTCACTTCTGTGGAAGCGTTGATTCGATTGAAAGACCCCGAATATGGTTGGATTAACCCCGGGATTTTGATTACCACGGCGGAGCAAAGAGGATTGATGAACATTATCGGAAATTTTGTTCTGGATAGTGTATTTTCTTTTGCGGGATCCAAGGAGTTTGAACGGAGCGGAATTGAATGTGTGGAAGTAAATCTTTCTGTGCATCAGTGTCTAAATCCGGAATTTCCTGATATTGTTCAGAGCTTACAGAATCGACACCACGTATCACCTTCCGTGATTAATTTTGAAGTGACAGAGACAGAAAATGTTGAGGTTGAACATGTGATTAGTCAAAATATGGCCATCCTTAGCCGGATGGGATATACCTTTTCTTTGGATGATTATGGAACCGGATATTCCAGCATTCACAGGATATTTAAACTGCCACTTCGTATGGTAAAAATCGATAAAACGCTGGTAGACGATATGGGCGAGGAAAAGGGATTTTTGATTTTAAAAAATACCATTCGCATGATGAAAGATATTCGACTGGATGTAGTGGTAGAAGGTATAGAAGAAAAGGAATATGCCGAAGCCGTTATCGATTTGGGATGTGATTATATTCAAGGATTCTATTATGCGAGACCTATGCCAAAAGATCAGTTGTTGGAATTTTTGGCATCTTATAAAGAATAAAATGATATTTGAAAATAAGGTGCCAAATCAAAATATAAACAGTATGTGTTATAGAATGCCTCGCTAGGCTTGAAGGAGAGCGTCTTTCATTTGCTGTCCTCGGCGCGCTGCTTCCTCTGGTGATAAAACTCCGTCCTTCACCAATTGCGCTAAAGTTTCTTCGATTCCTTCACTGCGACCTTCCGCTAATCCTTCCGCTAAACCTTCTGCTAATCCCTCACGTCGCGCTGTCTTTGCAGGATAATCCAATATTTCACCGCCCATAGCAGCCTCTCCTTCTGTAATAATTGTTTTATATCTGGATGCAATCTTTTCTAATACTTGTTTCATACCGTTTGTAATGCAATCCACGGTCATTTCATCAAGCTGTCCATTCATCCACAAGTCCATCAGTTTTCTTGAAATAAAACGATACTCCTCCAAGAGTATTTCTCGTTTTTCTTCATCTTCATTATACAACGCCAGCTCTTTTTCGTGTACAAAAACATGAAAAGGTAAAAAGAAATACAACTTTTTTTCAAATATTTCATCCAATGAATAACGTTGAATTTTTAGGGTTGGAATCTTGTGTACCAACTTTTCATCATCAGCTTCAATAATAATCGATAACTCTTCTGGAGTGTTTGAATTATGTCGCAAATAAATTATACAGCTATTAGGGAGTTTTACCCGCAACGAATTTCCTTCCCAAACCGCATCTTCCATAGCAACTTGCATATCATACTCATACATCCGAATAAGCATTGTGTGATCGTTTTCTGAGCTTTCACATTCTATATGATATCTTTGCGGCGTTGCTCCAATAATAACAATATTGGAATCCGTAATTCGCGTAAAAAGATCACCGGTAGGGGAGGTTATCATTTTTTCATTTGGGAAGAGGTTTATTTCTTCATTCATAGAATAATTCTCATGAAAGATTTCATTAATCACGGGAATAATGAGAGGCGTGCAGTCATTTAACATGGTTCGATGCACGCTGTCATAAATTGTGTTGCTCAAATAATCACCACCAGTCTTTTGCCAATTCGTGTGAAAACTGAATCGAAGGATTCATAGGATAAATGATAGAAAGAAGTATAGCATGAATATAAGGATGGAAATATTAAAGAACCGTAAAGATTTCATTAACAAAAAATAAACAAAATCTGCCTTTGTTAATAAAGTTTTAATAATTATGTACGGAATGAAACTGAGGCGGTATAATAAAAATATAGATATAGTTGAATTCTACGGAAGGAGAAGCTGCTATGGGCGGTGAAATTTTAGATTATCCTGCAAAAACAGCGCGACGCGAGGGTTTAGCTGAGGGTTTAGCTGAAGGCTTAGCGGAAGGTCGTTCGGTTGGAATAAAAGCCTTTATATTGGAAAAAGTTGATGCTGGCGTAAATGATAGTGTTATTGTAGAAAAACTAATAAAGTATTTTCAATTGGAAGAGGAGCAAGCTTGGAATTTCTTAAAGGAAGTTCTGGAGAGTTGATTGGATGATTGAGAGATAAGAGCAGTGTTTGCTAAGAGCAAATGCTGCTTTTTTGTTTGGGCTTTGGAGGTTGCTTGTGGGGTATTATATTTTCCTTGGCACCGTCTGCGCTTCTTCTCGACTAGTCGAATGGCTGTAAGCCCTGAGCTCGTAAACGGCTCAGAGCAACATCCATACGACGGATTCTCGAAACGCTCCGCGGTGTCTCTGCGGAAAAAATAATGCCCTCACAAGCAACTTGCAAGAATCGTCCCTAATAAATTACGCTAATAAATTACAGAAGACGAAAGGAGCACCATCTCGTTTTTACCCGTATTCGGGTAAAAATATTGACCGCAGTATGGAAGAGATGATAATATTTGAATATAGATATGATGGAAAAGGAGGTTTTTATGGATTTAGAATCTTTACGTGAGCGGAAAAAACTCTTAAAGATGACAACTTATGACTTAGCGGCTCTGGCAGATCTTCCGGTAAGTACTGTTAGTAAAATAATGACTGGAGAAACGAAAAATCCTTCTTTTGTAACCATTGAAAAGCTGGACAGAACCCTTTGGCAGGAGGAACTGAAGTTTCGTTTACGAGACTATATAAGGGCTTTGGATGAGTATATGAATAATACTTTGCCGGAGGAAGTAAATCAAAAGGATTTTGAAAGTGAATATAGAAAAAAGCACAATTTATCCGATGGGCCAATCCCGTTTGCAACTCCATTGGATAGCAAAACAGGGTATGAGGGGAGCCTTGCATTAAAGAGAGATAAACGAGTGTCTTTTCCTGATATAAAGGACCTGGATGAAAAAGGTCATATAGAACTTTTAAAAGGAACCATTTTTTATAATAATTTTCCTAGTATGTACCACCAGATAATTGTCCAAAAAGTAGGCAGGTATATTGAAGATTATATTTTAAGAAACCGCGGAAAATGCAAGATGTTTAATGTTGGAATTAATGTATTCCTATGCGAGGATGATTATACTGTGCTTGGACCGGATATTATAGTGAATTGTGATGATGCAAGGATAAAAGATAATGGTATAGTGGGTGCACCGGATTTTGTATGTGAAGTGGTCTCTCCCGGATCCAGACACCGGGATTATAACGAGAAAATGCATGCCTATATGGAATATGGTGTGCGTGAGTATTGGATTATTGATCCGGAAAAAGAGCGGGTTACCACCTACATTGAAGGAGAGCCTATGCTGGCCTATGTGTATTCTTTTGAGGATGAAATCCCTGTGTATATATATGATGGAGAACTGAAAATTTGTATTCAGGATGTTGTAGGAGAAAAGTAAAAGGCTGTTATGAGGAGGGTAAATTAATAATAGCAATATGAGTTAGGTATAAAAAGAGCGGAGTGAAAACTCCGCTCTTTGAATAATTAGATTGAAGACGAAAGAACCGTCCCTATGAACTTAGTCGATATCGATTCGCAAACTGTATTTAGGAACATTATTCATGCTTTGGCCACCGATATATTTGCCGTTTTTATTTTTCCAATAGATATCAATGTGCTTGTTTGACCCTTTGGGATAGATGGAAACCATGCACATTGCGTTGGAATAATCTTCCCCAGGTGCATATATTAAATCATCATCGTCGTAGGTATAAGTCTTTCCTGAGTCTTTTTTTGTGCCTTTGCCGTAGGTTTTTCCAAACTGTGTGGATCTCTTAGCAACAAATTTCCCGGTAGAAGGATCATAGACTCCAAATGCGTTGGATTCGTTTCCACCATCTTGCCATAACAAACCGGCGGCGTTGGCAGAAGCCTGATCTGAAACCCCGGCATAAAAATATTGTGCGGCAAGGGAGGCAGCGGATCGCATGGTGGCAATATCATAGGCTTCTCTGGATTTTTCTAGCTGTGTGTTTAAAATCGGAATGGCAATGGCTACCAAAACAGCAATAATCGCAACTACAATCAGTAATTCTGCCATAGTAAATCCGATTTTCTGTCGTAACTTTTTCATTATCATGTCTCTCCTAAAAAGATATATATCTGTTTATACTTAAACATTATCACCGGTTTTGGTTTGTGTCAAATCAAAATATAATGCCCCCCACAAGCAACTTGCAAGAATCGTCCCTAAATGTAAAAAGTTAGAAGATGAAAGAACTGTACCTGATGATTTTGCTTTTTGCGGGCATAGATTACAGAATTATTTGATTTGAGCCCGGTGATTTAGTAGAACCAAAATCATAATTAAGTAAGTAATGGGCAAACCGGGCAAAATGATAAGAAGCATAAAGAATTAGCCCGGAAAAAGTGTGAAAAAGTGGGAAATATAAAGTGATGAATAATCCGAACAAATTATTTACAGAAATTCCGGGCAGATTTTGAGCAAGTAGAAGGATATAGCCCGGAAATAAAGAAATAAAAAAATTCAAATAAGTATGTTGTTGAAAAGACCGGGCCAGATGAAAAGAAACATTAAGAATCCGCCCAGATAATACATAAATTAAGGGCTTCTTGAAAAGCTGAATATTTATGAGTTGGATAAGATGGGAATTTGGAGAGAATCTAAAAAAAGAGCGGAGTTAAAAACTCCGCTCTTTAAATTATTTAAGTGTTAGACGGAAGAACCGTCCCTAATGATTATAAAATCGCCCTCGTATGAATTAATTTGCTGTAAAAGTAACAACAACAGGATCTGAGTCATAATCTACTGTAACTGTTACAGTATTACCTTTAGTAACACTTAAAGTGCTAACATCTTTATCACCAACTTTGGGATCTGTTACTTTGTCGAAAGTTCCAGTATGTACCATTTTAACACTTGTAG